>Ga0156801_113_pt1 | contig 58700 bp, 53 predicted proteins | sample RifOxyD2_FD_112102 | JGI IMG/M metagenome (GOLD analysis project Ga0156801, IMG submission 112102) | Candidatus Falkowbacteria bacterium RIFOXYD2_FULL_34_120
AGTCATATTATTTAACCCAAATTATTAATTAATTTGAGTTAGATTTTATATGACTCAACCGATAGTAGCAAAGTTAGAAAATAGATGGCTCAATTCGCGGGGCTTGCTTTTTTTAAATTATTATGCTATGGTTAGACTAATAAAAATAAATAATTAATTACCCTTTCTTGGATATGGGGATTAACTTTATCCACCTTTTCTCGGTTAGGGACACAAAAGTCATGTTAGACAAAAAAAAGAAGCAGCAAATCATTCAAAAATTTAAGGTTCATAAAAATGATACTGGTTCTACACAAATCCAAATCGCAATTCTTTCTGAAGAAATCAAAGAGCTTGCAGAACATCTTAAACAACACAAACAAGATCATTCTTCAAGGCGCGGTTTACTTAAAAAAGTAGGAGAAAGAAGAAGACTTCTTAAATACTTACAAAAAGAAGATGAAAAAGCATTTATTGAATTATCAAAAAAATTAAAATTAAAAATATCTAAAAAAATGGTTGAGGATGAAGAGGAAAGAAAAAGAGCCGAAGAGGAGCTGTTGGCAGAGGATATTGTTGAAGAAGAAGAAATAGAAGAAGAAAATAACGAAGAAAAAAATAATGATTAAACATAAAGAACAAAGGGTTGGGGTGTTGGTTGATGTATCAAACATGTACCACTCAGCAAAGAATTTATATAAGAAAAGGGTAAACTTTAAAGAGGTTTTAAAGAGAGCTGTAGCTGACAGAAAATTAATTCGCGCCACTGCCTATGTAGTAAAAACCGAAACCGAAGAGGAATTGCCGTTTTTTGAAGCTCTATCCCAGCAAGGATTCGAGGTAAACATGAAAGACCTGCAAATTTTTGCCGGAGGAAACAAAAAAGCAGACTGGGATGTGGGAATTACTGTTGACGCTATTAAATTAGGAAATAAACTTGATGTAATAGTGCTTGTAACCGGTGATGGGGACTTCCTGCCGCTAGTAGAATATCTACAAAATACAAAAGGTTGTTTAGTAGAGGTGATTGCCTTTAAACAAACAGCTTCTTCTAGATTAGTAGAGGAGTGTGATGATTTTATAAATTTAAGCGACGATAAAAAATTCTTATTATAAAATAAAGCGGCGCGAATACGCCGCTTTATTTATTAATATATTAATTTAAATAATTATTTGGCCGACAGACACTTAGTACTGTGGTTTACCATAGTCCTTTAGCTTGTTGGCCAAATCAACAAATTATGGAAAAAGAAAAAATTTTTTCTACAAATTGGCTTGGCCGAACTCTCACATTTAAAACTGGTAAATTAGCCTTGCAGGCTAGTGCTGCCGTAATCGTACAATATGGAGATACGGTTGTTTTGGCTACCGTGGTAGAATCTAAAGAAGAAAAGGATGCATCTTGGTTTCCTTTAATGGTTGACTTTGAAGAAAGACTTTATGCTGGTGGTATTATAAAGGGCTCTCAGTGGATAAAAAGAGAGGGCCGGCCTACGGATGAAGCAATTCTTGCCGGTAGAATGATAGACAGATCTATTAGGCCATTATTTGATGATTCTAGCAGAAGAGAGGTTCAGGTGGTTGTTACTATTCTGGCTACTGATAAAGAAAATGACCATGATATAGTGGCGTTGATTGGTGCTTCTGCCGCGCTTTCTATTTCTGGTGTAAAGTGGAATGGTCCAATTGCCGGAATACGTATTGGACGCATAAACGGACAATTAATTTATAACCCGACAATCAATGAAAAAAAAGAAAGTGATTTAGATTTGGTGGTGGCCGGAAACACAGAAACCATTATTCAAATTGAGGCTGGAGCAAACGAGGTAAAAGAAGAAGATATGTATCAGGCTATTGTTAGTGCTAAAGAAAAAATGGCGCCGGTTATTGATTTAATAAACAAGCTTAAAAAAGAAGTGCCTACCACAAAAAGAGAAGAAAAAGAAAATATTTTAAAAACCTCCGAAGAAAAAGAACTAGAAGAAAAACGCAAACAAGGAATAGAAGTAGCTAAAAAATGGCTAAAAGAAAATGTAAACAAAATTCTTTTTGATAAAACTTTTTATTTAAAACAAGAAAGAAAGGCCGCTGTTTCAGAAATAAAAGAACAATTAAAAAAATATTTAGTTAATCAAAAAATCAACCCAACCCTAATCCAAGATATAATAAATAAAACAATAGATGAGGCGGTAGATTCAGAAATCACCAAAGAATTAATTGAGAATAAACGCCGTGTAGACGGAAGAGGAATTACGGATATTAGGGCGCTTTCAGCAGATATTAATGTTTTGCCTCGCGTTCATGGTAGTGGTTTATTTTCTCGCGGTGAAACCCAGATTATGTCCGTAGTAACCCTTGCAGGCCCAGGACTAGCTCAATCGCTTGAGGGTTTAGGTGGAAGCGGTGAAAAAAGATATATGCATCATTATAATTTTGCTTCTTTTTCTGTTGGAGAAACAGGATTTATGCGCGGACCAGGAAGAAGAGAAATAGGTCATGGAGCTTTAGCTGAAAAGGCCCTTGCTCCGGTTTTACCATCTAAAGAGGATTTTCCCTACACCATCAGGGTGGTGAGTGAAACACTGGGATCAAATGGCTCATCCTCTATGGGTGCTACATGCGGATCAACGCTTGCCTTAATGCAGGCTGGTGTGCCAATCAAAAAAGCCGTAGCCGGTGTTGCTGTTGGTCTTGCTTCTTATAATGATATGAGCGCCTGGCAAGTTATTACTGATATCCAAGACTTAGAAGATGGAAAAGGTGGCATGGATTTCAAAATCACAGGAACCAGCGATGGAATAACCGCAATTCAATTAGACACTAAAACTCTTGGTCTTAATAATGAAATAATAAAAGAGGCTTTGAAACAAGGATATGAAGGAAGAATTAAAATCCTAGAAGCAATAAAAACCACTATTCCGGAGCCAAACAAAGAATTATCTCCTTATGCTCCTCGAATTACCAGTTTCTATATTGATCCGGAAAAAATTAGAGAAGTAATTGGTCCCGGTGGAAAAATTATTAACGCTATTATTGGAGATTCTGAAATTACAATTGATATTGAAGATGACGGTCTTGTAATGGTGTGTGGCGCGGACCAAGAAATCACAAAAGAAGCTGTTAAAAAAATAAAAGATATCACAAGAGAGCTGCAAGCTGGTGAAAAATTCAAAGGAAAAGTGGTTCGTCTAATGGATTTTGGCGCCTTTATAGAAATACTCCCCGGACGTGACGGTATGGTCCATGTATCTAAAATGGCTCCTTATCGAGTTGGTAGACCGGGAGACTTATTAAATATTGGCGATGAGGTTTGTGTAAAAATAGAAGAGATAGATGAACAAGGAAGAACAAATCTTTCTATGGTTGGTATAGTTGAGAATGAAGAATTATGGAAAAATCAAAAAGGAAAACAAGAAGGCGGTGGGTTTGGAGGAGGATTTAGAGGAAATGACAGAGGCGGAGGTAGGGGAAATTTCCGAGACAGAAGACCAAATTCTAATTTTAAACCACAAAATCCTAGACCGAATAATCTAAAAAAATAATCATCATAATTATTTTATATAAAAAACAGGTAACTTGTTTGCCTGTTTTTTAATGCATAATATATATTATTTTATGGGGTTTTCTTTTTTTAAATTTTTCAATAAAAAATTGATTATTTATCAATTATGCTACTCAGTAAATTATTGTTACTTTATTTTATTGATATAAATCAATATAATAGGTTATAATAAATAGTGTACAAGTTGTGTATAATTATTATTTTATTAAATTTTCAAATTTAAAAACTTTATAAATTTTAAAATTTTATTTTTTTAATATTAGTAAAAAATTCTACTTTATGCCAAATAAACAAATAAAATCAGAAATAAGAAAGGCTTATTTGCTTGATAAATATGTAATTATTACTCCTGGCCGCGCAGAGCGCCCTAGAGATATAAAAGAAGAAACAATTATAAAAAGAACTGGGGATTGTCCTTTTTGTTTTAAAAATTTAAACCAAAAGAATATAGTAGACAAAATAATGGATAAGTACAATCTTGAAAAATGGCAAGTTGTAAGTATAAAAAATATTTTTCCAGCCGTGACACTGGATAATGAAAAAGCTTATGGTGCCCAAGAAGTAATTATTGAAACCAGGGACCACACCAAAGAGTTGGCGGATTTAAGTGAAGACGAAATAGAATCTGTGCTTAGAATGTATGCTAAACGTACAAAAAATATTGGCGAAAATGAAAAAATAGACTATATTCTTTGTTTTAAAAATCAAGGATCAAAAGCCGGAGCATCTATTGTTCATGCTCATTCTCAGGTTTTTGCCACCCACATTATTCCACCAGATATAAGTAAAGAAATGGTAAAAGCGCAATCTTATAAAATAAAACACGGCACTTGTCCATATTGTGATATTATAAAAAAAGAAATAAAAACTGAAAGAAAAATTTTTGAAGATGGGTATATTGCCGCTTTTGCCCCTTATGCCAGTGAATATCACTACGAAGCCTGGATATTCACCAAAAGACACCTGGACAATATAACCATGCTCAATGATGATGAATTTAAATCTTTTGCCCATGTTTTAAAAAAAATATTAACCAAGCTGCAAAAATTAAATCTTTCTTTTAATTTTTTTATGCACCAATTAATATCAAACAAAGATCAACACTTTTACCTTAAAATACAACCAAGGGATAGTATTTGGGCTGGTATTGAAATTGGTTCTCATTTAGTAATTAATTCTATATCTCCGGAAATTGCCGCGGAGTTTTATCGAAAATAATGCCTTATCAACAAAAAAACAACCAAAGCTGGAGAATAAATAAGAAAAAATACTATTTAACCAGAAAAACAAAAACTCCAATAAAAAAAACAAAAAGACTGAATTTAAATCTTAGTATTTTTGATTTTTCTAATAATTTTAAACAAAAAGTATTTTTATTTTTATTAGGGTCTTTTGTAGTATGTTTAATGATTGGGGTAATTTTCATAGCTTGGCTTTCCAGAAATCTACCAAATCCCGGTGGTCTTATAGAACGAGAATTAGCGCAAAGCACTAAAATAATGGATCGTACCGGAGAAGAGATTCTTTATGAAATACATGGAGAAGAAAAAAGAACATTAGTAAAATTAAATGAAATACCTAATTATGTAAAATATGCCACTATTGCTATAGAGGATAAAAACTTTTATTCTCATGGTGGTATAAGTTTATGGGGAATATTTAGAGGGACTGTACTACATTATATTCGATATGGAACCATGCAAGGCGGCTCTACGCTTACACAACAGTTTGTAAAAAACGCTATTCTTACCAATGAAAGAACTGTTACGCGTAAATTAAAAGAGTGGATACTGGCTTATAAAATTGAAAAAAAATACTCTAAAGATGAAATTCTACAAATGTATTTTAATGAAATTCCTTACGGCTCCACGGCTTATGGGGTAGAAGCAGCTAGCCAAAAATATTTTGGAAAAAGTGCGCGGAATATTAATATTGCTGAAGCCGCAATACTTGCCGCCCTACCACAAGCACCAAGTAGATATTCTCCTTATGGTTCAAATATTGAAATACTTTTAGGACGCCAACAATATATTATTGATTTAATGTTAGAACAAGGATATATCACGGAAGAAGAAGCAAAAGATGCCAAAGAATTTAAAATAGAATTTAAAGAACAGGGTTCAAATATTAAAGCTCCTCATTTTGTAATGTATATCAAAGAAATTCTTTCAAATAAATATGGAGAAAAAATGGTTGAACAGGGCGGATTAAAAATATATACAACCCTGGATATATATAAACAAAAAATTGCTGAAGATGTTATTAATGAGTTAGCTGAAAAAAATGAAAAAGATTATAATGCCACAAATGCCTCTCTTATCTCTATTGATCCAAAAACAGGACAAGTACTTGCTATGGTAGGAAGTCGTGATTATTTTAATAACGATATTGATGGACAAGTAAATATTACTACTAGCAACCGCCAACCAGGCTCTTCTTTAAAACCATTAGTATATGCCACTATGTTTTTAAAGGGTTATACTCCAAACACCATACTTTATGATGTGATTACGAGTTTTTCCACTAATAAAGATGAGCCCTACGAACCACATAATTATGACAACAAAGAACATGGTCCTGTAACCATCCGCAAAGCACTAGCTGGATCATTAAATATTCCAGCGGTAAAAGCGATTTATTTAGCTGATATTGATAAGGTTTTAGAGCTTGCAACAGATATGGGATACACGACTCTTACAGATAAAAATCGTTTCGGTCTTTCCTTGGTTTTAGGTGGTGCTGAAGTAAAATTAATAGAACATGTAAATGCTTATGGGGTTTTTGCTAGGGAGGGAATATTTCATCCTATAACCACTATTTTAAAAATAGAAGATAAGGACGGAAACTTAATTGAAGAGGCAGAAACAAAAGAAAAAAAGGTATTAGATCCAAAAATTGCTCGATTAATAAATGATGTTTTATCAGATAATGCTGCTCGTGCTTATGCTTTTGGAGAAAGAAACTGGCTCACGCTTAGTGATAGGCCTGTGGCCGCCAAAACAGGCACTACTAATGATTATCGAGATGCTTGGACTATTGGTTATACCCCGTCTATTGTTACTGGGGTGTGGGTAGGAAATAATAATAATTCAGAAATGAAAAAAGGAGCGGCTGGCGGAGTTGTGGCGGCACCAATCTGGCATAATTATATGAAAAAAGTATTAGGAAACACTCCTATAGAAGGGTTTAAAAAAATAGAGATAGAAAAAACAGGAAAACCAGTTCTAGATGGAGAGGCGGGGATGGAAACTGTAATAAAAATTGACAAATCTTCCGGTCTTTTAGCCACAGAAAACACACCCCCAGATAAAATTGAAGAAAAAATATTCATACAACCACACTCTATTCTTTATTATGTGGACAAAAATGATCCTCTTGGTCCAAAACCAGAAAATCCTGAAAAAGATCCTCAATTTAAAGAGTGGGAAAAGGGTGTTGCTTTATGGCTTGAAAAAAAATTAGCATCATCATCACCTAATGTAGAAATTATAGATCAACTCCCGCCAACAGAGTATGATAATACTCATACTATAGAAAACCTACCGGAAGTAAAAATTATTTCACCAATTAATAATAAAACTATTCTTACCCCCCTACTTATATCCACAATAGAGGCGAGTGCTAAAAGAGGCATTAATAGAGTTGAATACTATATTAATGATAATTTATTTTTTATAAATACTTCTTATCCTTTTGGTATAGAAAAAACAATTGATTTTTTAAATAATGGTTTTCATAATTTAAAGGTTAAAGTTTGTGATGATGTTGATAACTGTACAACTAAAGAGGTTGAATTTAATTTAGTTTTAAATAATAATATACAAAACAAAGATATAACAGTAAAAATAATAAATCCGGTTTCCGGTCTTGCATTATCTAATATTGATTTTCCACTAACTGTTAAATTTGATATTGATAATCCAAAACAAGTTGCGAATATTAATTTATATTATATAGGAGAAGATAATAACCCCGTTTTAATAAAAAATATTCAACCAATCACAGAAAGTATCACAGCCACTATCTGGGATAATCCACCAGCTTCAGGAACCTATAAAATATATAGTGAAATAAATACTTGGGGTAAGAAAAAAATAAAAACCGAGGATATTTTTGTAATAATTAATAATATTTCAAATTCAATAAAAGAAGATAATGAATAAAAAAATAAAAAACAATCTTAAATTAATAAGGTTGTTTTTTTATTCAAAAAATTTTATTTTTTTATTGGCATTATTATATAAAAATAAGTATAATCATTTTCTGCTTTTAAAATACAAGGAGTATTATTATTTATTATTTCTAATTTTATATTTTCACTGTTAATATTATTTAGTCCATCAATTAAATAACGAAAGTTTACAGTAACACCATTATCTTTACCTGAAACTTGTGCATCTAAATTAGTAATATTGTCACCCATTTGGCTAGAGGTTGAAGATATTACCATTTTATTTTTTCCTAAAGGGAAATCAAGGTTCACATCATTAATTCCTGCTTTAGAAAAAATAGATGCAGCTTTTATTGCTCTTATTAATTCATTTCTATCTACTATAACTGTTGTTTCTGTGCCGTTTGGTATTATTTGTTTATAATCAGGATATTGCCCCTCTATTAAACGAGACATCATTTCTGTATTTCCTATTTTAAACATAATTTGATTATCAGATACAAAAAATTTAATTTTATTACTTTCTTCTAAATTTTCTAGTTTTACTGACGATAAAATTCTAATTAATTCTTGTAGTGTTTTTGCTGGAATTATAATATTTTTATCTTCTTGTTTTTTTGTTTTTATTATAATTTCTTTTTCAGCTAATCGAAAACTATCAGTAGCAGCCATTATTAATTTATTATTTAAAAATTGAAACAAAACCCCTGAAAGCTCAATCCTGGACTCAGAAGTAGAAACAGCAAACACAACCTGTGTTAAAGCTTTTCTAAAATCTTCTAAATTAGCTTCAAAAAAATCATTATCATTAATTATAGGAATTAATGGAAAGTCTTCTGTTGATTGACCTTTAATAGTTGTTTTATAATCACCGCTTTGAATTAATAATTTATTATCTTTTAATTCTATATCTACTTTTTGATTAGGTAATAATGATATAAAATCAAAAAACACTTTTGATTCTACGGTAAATCCACCTTCTTTTTCAATTTTACCACGAACCAAACTAGTAATCCCAACTTCTAAATTAGTGCTCACAAGTTTTATATTTCCATTACTAGCCTCTATCATTATATTATTAAGAATTGGTAAATTTACATTTTTACTAGCAATATGAGCCACTGTAAATAATCCATTTTTTAAATTTTCTTGTAGTATGGATATTTTCATATTAATTTATTGAATAAATACGCTGTTTTATTGATTCTATATCTTGTTTTATTTTTTCATTACCATCTAATTCTTTTGATATTTTATTAAAAGCATGCATAGCAGTAGTATGATCTCTTCCTCCAAGCTCGTGTCCAATAGTTGGATATGATGTATTTATCTCATTTCTCATTAAATACATAGTAATTTGCCTAGGATAAACAAGTTCTTTTTTTCTGCTTTTTCCAATTATTTCTTTATGTGCCACATCAAAAAATTTAGAAACTGATTCTAAAATATCTTTACAAGTTATTGATTTTGATTGAATATTAGTAATTAAACTGGAAAGTACATTTTTAGTACTATCTATGGTTGGGGTAGAATTATTAAATTCATGGTAAGCTATTAAACGATTTAAAGCTCCCTCTAATTCTCTTATATTACTAGAAATATTATTAGAAATATAATATAAAATTTCTGGACCAAGAGAATAATTTTTTTCCTTGCATTTTGCCTCAAGTATAGCCACTCTAGTTTCTATATCTGGTTGAACTATATCCACAATCATTCCCCACTCAAATCTAGAAATTAATCTTTTTTCAAGAGCTGGGATAGATTTTGGCGGCCTATCAGAAGTCATAATTATTTGTTTGTTGCTTTGATGTAATTCATTAAAGGTATGAAAAAATTCTTCCTGAGTACCATCTTTACCAGCCATAAACTGAATATCGTCAATTAATAATAAATCTACATTACGATATCTATCTTTAAAATCTTTCGCTTTTCCTGTTTTTATAGATTGAACATACTCGTTTGTAAAATTTTCACAAGTTATATATTTTATTTTATCGGTAGTTTTTAAAACTTCATGTCCAATAGCTTGTAATAAATGAGTTTTACCAAGTCCAACTCCTCCATAAATAAAAAGAGGATTATAAGCATTTCCAGGATTTGCAGAAACTGCCTGACAAGCAGCGTGCGCAAGTTCGTTCCCTTTCCCAACTATAAAATTTTCAAATATATATTTATTATTTAAACCAAACCTATTTATAGATATAAGTTTTTGATCATTTCCATTCTCATCTTTTTTTATTTTTATTTTTTTAAGCAAATCTCCAACAGGGTTTGTTTTTCTAACTTCCACTTTGTAAAAAATTTTTTGTATCTTTTCATTTACTATATTTCCTAACGCTTCACTTATTTGGTTATGATATTTTTTTTCTAACCACGCCTTTGTGAAAGTATTTGGTACACAAACTATTACTTCATTATTTTCATAAGAAGAAACAAATGTGTTTTTAAACCATGTGGTAAAATTTGCTTTTGATAGATTTAACTCTATTTCACCTAAAACAGCTTGCCATAGTTGATCATTATTCATAATTTAGATGGATTATTTATAAGTAATTAAAATTATATCAACAAAATAAAAAATTAGAAACCCCTCTGTATGTTTATAATCTGTTAATAATTAGTGGATAGATATTTTTTGTATTTTTTAAAATTATTTTTTAAAATTTTTCTTTAAGAAATATTTTTAAACACTTTTCTTTATTAATTTAATATAATAAAAAGATAATAATAATAATAAAGGAGTGGATAGTTTTTTTAAAATTGAATTATTATTTGAGATTAGGAAATAAACCGTTGTAATAATATGTGCAAAACTAAAACATAAATTGTGTTTTAGTTTTATATAATGTTAATAATAAAAAACTTTTCATTTTTTTTCAACATTAATTGCAAGTCGGTACACACACTAACCCACAAATAAATCAACAAGAGTGGTGGGTTAAAAATATAGTTTATTGATTTTATATTTAAGGTATGGTAATTTTTTTGTGAAATAATAATTTATAAAAAAACAAAAAATACACCTTAAAATATAGATATTAAAATATTGTTTATTTGTTTTTTTGTTGACTAATTATAATTCATATGATATGTTGTCTATATTATTTAATTAAATATAAAAGACTTTATATATCATATACCCAAGTCTAAAACATAAAAAATATGCCAAAAAGAACATTCCAACCAAACAATAGAAAAGCTCAAAAGAAACATGGTTTTCAAAATAGGATGGAAACAAAAGATGGTCGAGATGTAATAAAAAGAAGACGAGCCAAAGGGAGAAAGGTATTAACTAAATAAAGTTAATAGTTTTATTATGCTTAAAAAGGATAATAAAATAACAAAAAAAAAAGAATTTGATTTTATTTTTAAAAAAGGAAAATCTAGTTTTGATAATATAATTGGAGTAAGGGTTATAAAAAATAATTTAAATAATAAACGCTTTGGTATTATTGTGGGTACTAAAGTAAGTAAAAAAGCAGTAGAGAGAAATAGAATAAAAAGACGGATAAAGACAGTATTAGTTAAAGAAATTTCTAAAATTAAACAAAGTATAGATTGTATTATTATTTCATTACCTCAAATAAAAACAAGTAACTATAAAGATATTCAAATATCACTACAAAACCATTTTAAAAAACTTAATTTATTTTAATATGAATTATTTTTTTTATTTACCAAAATTAGTAGCGATTAAAATAATAAAAATATATCAAAAAATATTATCCCCTGATCATGGGGTATTAAAAATATTTTATCCCTTTGGATGTTGTAAATTTAGACCAACTTGTTCAGAATATACAATAAAAGCAATAGAAAAATATGGATTAATAAAAGGTGGTTTTAAGGGTTTATGGCGAGTGTTAAGATGTAATCCATGGAATAAAGGTGGGTGGGATCCGTTAAAATAATAAAAAAATTATAATAAATTAAAAAATAATGTTTCAAACCTTTTTTTATCAACCAATATTAAATTTATTAATTTTTATTTATAATATAGTACCCGGACACGATTTAGGAATTGCTATTATTATTTTAACTATTATTATAAAATTAATTTTATGGCCCCTATCCCGAAAAGCTTTAAAATCTCAAAAAGCCCTACAGGAAATACAGCCAAAAATAGAGGAAATAAAAAAGAAATATAAAGACAAAAAAGAGGAAATGGGCAAAGCTATGATGCAGCTTTATAAAGATAATAAAGTAAACCCATTCTCATCATGTTTACCACTACTGATTCAATTCCCCTTTTTAATAGCTGTTTTTAGAGTGTTTAGAGATGGTTTTGGTAGTCATTTAGATTTATTATATCCATTTATAACACACCCAGAAGCAATAGATTATAATTTTTTAGGAATTATAGATCTTTCTTTAACCCATAATATAGTACTTGCGGGGTTAGCGGGACTTGCTCAGTTTTGGCAAACACAGATGATGATGTCTAAAAGGCCGGAAGTTAAAACACTTGGCGCAAAAGATGAGGATATGACCGCGATAATGAATAAACAAATGAAAATTTTTATGCCGATTATGACCGTGATGATTGGTTATCAGTTTTCCGCAGGACTTGCACTATATTGGCTTGTAAGCACTTTATTTCAAGCATTGCAACAACTATATACATTTAAAAAAGAAGAGAAAATAGAAAATTTAATAATTTAAATATAAAAAATAATATAAATAAAAACACAACTATTAACCTAGTTGTTTTTTTGATAGTAAATTTTTAATTTAAAAATTTCTCCCTTTTCCCACAATTAAATTAATTTTTTCTTTAGCAATTTTTATAATAACAGGAGTATTAATTTTTAAAGAATTATCTATTATTACTGGATATTTTGGGTTTGTAATTTGTAGCTCTTTAAAAGAAAAAACACTTTTATTTTCTTTATTTTTATTTAATAACAATTTATTTAATTTTTTAGTTTTAATAAAAAGTTCTAAAGTACCATCTTGTGCATTAGCTTTTATTTCATTTGGCAACTCAATTCCCATGGGAAGATTTACAATTATTATTTCTCCTGGTTCAGTAATGTTTATAGAATAATTTTTATCAATTTCAATTATTGTTTCTTTTGTGGGAATTGTAGCTTGAGTTAAAAAATAATATTTATTAATCATTCCTAAGTCTAACTCTTTTATTCTTCTGGCAGCAATAATATCACAAGCATTTTCTTCATAATCTATTCCTAAATATTCCGCTATAGAATTATATTTTTTACCAATAGGAATTAAACCAAGAGGAATATCCCCTACTGTAGTATGTAGAGATTTTAATTTAGCAACAGAATTTATAGCCTGAGCAAATAAATTATTATTTCCAACAATAATTATGTTTTTTGCACCCTTTTGCACCTCCCCCTCTATAGAGTTATAAATAGAACTCATCACACCAAGTCTAATTATTTTTCCATTTAAACCAAGATCTGTAATTCTAGTTTCTATTTTTGCTATTTTAGATTGATATTTTTTATGACCAACATAAGAATCATAAATATATATATTCATATTTTAAAATAAATATTATTTCAAATATAAAAAAATAATATAATTAATAAGGCTTTATTGTTTTTTTTCAGAATTTTTTACTTCTTTTATCATATTTATCTTCCCGTTTATTATCGCCCCTCGTTCAATTGAAATTTCAGATGTTTCAATATCTCCAAAGATTTTAGCAGTAGAAGTAATTTCTAAATAGCCACCTACTTTTATATGACCCTGTACCTCTCCGCCGACACGCACCTCTTTAGCTTCAATACTTGCTGTAATTTTTGCTTTATCACGAATTAGAAGCCTATTCATAGTTTTCACACTACCCTCTACAATCCCCTCAATAATCATATTCCCCTGGCCATGAAAATTACCTTTAATTTTAATAGAAGGGCCAATAATAGTTTCGGCATCCTTCACACTTACATTAACATCTTCTTTGTTGTTAAACATATTTTTTTAAAATTAAATAATTATTTACCTTTATTTAAGATTAGTATATTATATTAAAATATACAAGTAAACAAAAAATTAAATATAAAATTAATTTATTATTAGCTAATTTATTTAAAGATTTCTTTGCTTATTATAATAAAAACATGATATAATAAAAACAACTTTTAATTAAAAATAAGTTATATACTACACAAAAAAATACAAAATTGTTGGGAATATTGGGATTGTAAAATTAAAAAAATTTGCCCGGCTTATAAAACAGAATCGGGAAAAGAATGTTTTAATATAGCGTCACATAATTGTCCAAGGGTTAATCAAGGTAAACCAGGAGCACCAAGAGTAAGAAGAGGTTTTAAATATTGTTGGGAATGCCCATGGTTTAAAATAATTAATCCAGACTTTAATATACAATAATTTTTTATAATAAATATTATATAGATTTATAGAAGCATCACTACTGGAAAAGTAACTTTTATCCGTAGATTATTTAAAAACCCCCTTAAAAAATTAATACATGATTCAAAATAAAAGCTTATGTTAACCCATAAAGAAAAAATTAATAGAATTATTCAACAATTAAAAGAACATAATATCAATAAACCAGCATCATTAAAGAAAAAAACTGTTTCCCATGAAGTACCAAAACCTGGCGACAAGCGGTACTATGATCAAAAGATAGATGTGAGCGACCTAACAGCGATTTTATATATTAATCCGGATAAAAGAATTTGTGAGGCAGAATCAGGTGTTACTTTTATAGATTTAGTTAAAGAAACCATGAAACATAATTTAGTGCCGATAATTGTACCAGAGTTAAAAACTATTACTATTGGCGGCGCTGTGGCCGGATGTTCTTTAGAATCAATGTCATATAAATATGGTGGATTTCATGATACTTGTTTAGAGTATGAAATAATTACTGCAAATGGCGAAGTTTTGGTGTGCACACCAAATAATAAAAATAGTTTATTATTTCAAATGATTCATGGTACTTTTGGGACATTGGGGATTATCAGTAAATTAAAATTTAAATTAGTACCGGCTGAAAAGTTTGTGAAGGTTGTTTATGAAAAATATCAAACATTAGAAGATTATAAAAAAGCTGTTTGGAAACATTTTCAAAAACAAGATGTGGATTTTATGGATGGAATTATCCACTCCCACACAGAATATGTGCTCAGTGTGGCAAATTTTATAAATAAAGCACCATACAATCATAATTACGATTGGATGAGAGTTTATTATAAAAGCACAAAGACGCGCAAAGAAGATTATTTAAAAACGATTGATTATTTTTTTCGCTATGATAAAGGAGTAACTAATGTAACCCCAAAATCATTTTTAGGTCGTTTATTTTTTGGTAAATTTATTGATTCAGCAAGAGTGTTAAGTTTAGTTAATAAATTTCAAAAAATTATTTCGGCAAAAAAAATTCCAATTACAGTAGACACATTTATTCCCTTTTCTCGTATAACTGATTTCATGGAATGGTATAAAAAAGAAATTAACTTTTTCCCACTGTGGTGCGTACCATATAAACTAGTTCGACAGTATGAATGGCTGGACAAAAATTTTAGAGAAAAAATTAAAGATGAATTATTTTTAGATATTGCTATTTATGGTATGAAAAAGAAAGATAGAAAAAATTATTATAAATTAATCGAAGATAAACTAATAGAAATCGGTGCGATTAAAACATTAATTTCTACAAACTATTATAAAGAAGAAGATTTTTGGAAAATTTGGAACAAAGATTATTATGATAAATTAAAAAAACAAACCGACCCAAATAATATTTTTAGGAATTTATATACTAAAACCTGTAAAACTATGAGGGGTGTGGAAGAATAATTTTCTATTGCCAAAAATATTTTTTTAGTTTAATATAATAATAGACTTGAAGTTAAGCTTTAAGTTTATTTTTTTAACTCCCCATAGTTCAACAGGATAGAACAATCCTCTCCTAAGGGATAAATGTAGGTTCAAGTCCTGCTGGGGAGACTAAATATTTAGCTAAAATTAGCTAAAAAATGAATTTAAATATACTAAAAAAAATACTAGAAATAAAAATACTAAAAAAAGATATAATATTTTAAAACAAAAAGTAAAAGAAAATTTGTTATATTTAAAACGGATGAAATAGAAATATTATTATTTTATAATTAATTCGGAAAAATGTTCTACGTAGAACAATATGGGCCATTAGCTCAGTTTCCGCCCGAGGCGGATCAGCCCCCGGCTGAGGCTAGAAGATATTAATTTGTATTAAGAATAAGAAAATTAAATAAATGGGCCATTAGCTCAGTTGGCTAGAGTGCTTGCATGGCATGCAAGAGGTCAAGGGTTCGAATCCCTTATGGTCCACATAAAACATTAACAACTTAAAACTTAAAAAGGAGAAAACATGTTTCTTGTTTCTTTTGGTTTGCTATTTTTTGGAATTATTGGAATTTTTAGTGGTTATTTTTTAAACATTTGGATACAGCTACTGATTATAATTATTGTTTCTTTTTATTATGTTAATATTTCAAAATATAGTAAAAATACCAAACCATATACTATAGCGCTAAAAATGATTGTATCTTATGGAATCGGAACACTAATTGGAAATTTAATTTGTTTAATTTAAAAATCTAAAATTAAACAACGAAAACTATTGTTCTATATAGAACAATAGAACATTTTTAAAAATATAGTTAAACAAAAATTAATAACCAACCACTTAAAAACATAAGTGGTTTTTAAATAGAGAAGACTGTTCTATGTAGAACATTTATATAAAATTTAAATTGTTCCATATAGAACAATTTTGTGATACTATACTTATATAATTATTTTTAAATTATAAAAACATGAAGGAGATTGTGTTTGCTACAAGTAATAAAGCTAAAGTAGATCAAATAAACTTTATAGTACAATATTTTAAATTTCCAATTAAAATAATCGTTGGTAAGGAAATATATGGAGAAAAAAATAATTATAAGGAGATAGGGAATACTGTATCAGAAATTGCAAAAAATGGCGCTATTGATATTTCTAAAAAAATTAACTTACCGGTTATTACAGAAGATACAGATTTTAGAGTAAACAGTTTAAACGAAGAGCCCGGGACTCGAGCAGGGTATTTTTTAAAAAAATACGGTCGAGTAGAAATATTAAGGAAATTAAATAATATAGATAATAGGTCTGCTAGTATTAATTCAGCAGTTGCTTTTAGTGCTCCAGATGGTAAAAATAAAATCTTTTTAAATACTATAAAAGGTAAAATATCTAAAGAAGAAAAATTTGATAAATTTCCTTCTTGGATATCTCCATATACTCATCATTTTGGAGGGGGTTATAATGCAATTTTTATTCCCAATGGTTGGAATAAAACCTTGGCTGAGATAAGTCCAGAAGAATCTATACCTTGGTCTTATCGAGAAAAAAACTTTATAGATGTAATAAAATATATACTAGAAGAATGTTCTATGTAGAACAAATAAAAGGAGGAAAATTAATGTTCTTTAATAAAGATAATTTTAAATTTTGTAAAACAAAAACAGGAAAGAAATTTCATATTATTCCTATAAAAGGAGTAAATAATAAATCTTTATGTTTATGTGAAAGTGATAAAGTTTATAATACTTATGATTCTGATAAAGATATTTGTAAAAAATGTCAAAAAGAGTATTGGAAAGTAATAAAATCTTCTGTATTTAGATTGTTTTGTATGTAAAGAATTGTTCTATATAGAACAAAAAAATAACTTTATAAAAAAGGGGATAAGTCCACAAAAATGTGGACTTATCTTATTTTTTTATCTAATATTAAATAAAAAATTTTAGTGGATAAGCTGGGGATAACGGTGGATAAATATTTAAAAAAGAGACTAATAAATAGTCTCTTTTAGATTTTATTTTAATAAGAAGGTTGAAAATACATTACATCTTTAGGACCTTTAAAGCCTTTATAGACAAAAGCAAATTTCTTTTTGAATGGCTTTAGTAATATTTCTAGTTCTTGCTGCTTCTTTATAAGTATATTTTTTTGAAATTGGAAAGAGTCTTCCGGCTTATCTATTCCAAATATTTCTTTAAGTTCATTTGATTCTTTTTCAAGCTTTTTAATTTTTTCTTCTATTTTAATAGCGGTTTCCATTTTTTCTAAAATTTCCGGAATTTTATACATTAGAGGAAGTAACTTATCAAGTACTTTTTGAAAAATTTCTATTCCTTGTTTAATTCCTTCTGTAGAAAGAAGGGGAAAATAATAGACATATTCAGGGCTTATTGTAAAAGGAAGATATTTTAATTTTCTAGAATGTTCATAGTTACGAACATTACGCAAACAACATTTTTCTCCAAGTTGCATAATACCGCTTAGGAGCTCTAATAATGTGGATTTATCCATTAAAGTTTTTTTATCTATATTATGTTTTACATAAAAGTAACCATAAAACATAGTAGAATTTTTTTTATAATTGATATTATGTAAAAATGAATAATACCAGTTTTTAGGAAGGTTGAAATCTTTTCTAATTTCGTCACAACCACAGTTAGTTGTTAGAGCAAATTGTACTTCAGGATCAATGATTCCATCAATATTTTTTACTTTTCCAAATATATTATCTATAAGTTGTGACTTTTCAAAATGTTTTGTATCAAAATCAGGTTTTTCTTCAAGTAATGCTTTAAAACGTTCGTAAAAGCCAGGGTTACCAAATGATAAATTAGTGAAAGCTTGTCCAAAACAATGGCCATAAATGTAATTGTGTTTAGTTGTTGATAATACGACTTTCATGTTAATCTCCTTTTTAGAAAAAAGAAAATGTTTGGGTATTTCCTGCATTTCTTTGGACTTTGCAAGGGTCATGCGCCCTAAAAAATAACTTTAATCGATTGTAAATGTGCTTTTTTGTATCTTTTAGTAAAAACACTAAGGTTACAAAGCCTTCAAAGGATGTTAACATGAGTAATTACTGATGTCAATAGCTTTTATGAAATTGATATTGACATAATGTGTTTCGTGTGATATACTGCGAATAGGCTAGTATAAAGAATATACTAGCTTTATTTTTTAAAAAATTAATAATTTAATAATATTAGAACTTATACTTTTTATAACACACTGTTTTATTTAAAATAAAATAGTGTTATTAAGTGAATTCCGGATCAAGTCCGGGATGATAGATAGAAGTAGGGTTTGGAATAAATAAATAATATGTCGGATATAACAAGTGCTATTAAGCAAATTTGTGATGAAAAAAATTTAAGTTATGAAGCTGTGGTGGAAACCATTGAGTCAGCACTCGCTGCAGCCTATAGAAAAGATTTTGGAAAAAGAAATCAAAATATTAAAGTGGAGTTTGCAGAAGATATAACCAAGTCCAAAGTTTTTGATGTGAAAACAGTGGTAGAAGATTTACCGGAAGAAGAGCTTGAAGAGATGAGAAGAAGAGAAGAGGCAAGAGAGGCCGGTGAATATTTGCCTAGAGAAGCTGTTGACACACAAGTTAAAAATCAAAAACAAAAAACTGAAAACAAGGAAAATGGAGTAAAAGATGAAAAAACAGAAGAGGAGGAAGAAGAAAAGAAAAGATTTAATCCAAAAATGGAAATTCAACTTAGTGATGCTAAAAAAATAAAAAAGACTGCTAAGATTGGTGATGAGATAAAAATCAAATTAGAAATTGCTGAAGAATATGGAAGAATGGCAGCGCAAACCGCTAAACAAGTTATTATTCAAAGGCTCAGAGAAGCAGAAAGAGAAATGGTGTTTAATGATTTTAAAGACAAGGAACACGAAGTGGTTGGCGGTGTGATTCAAAGAAGAGAAGGAAAAATTGTTTTAGTTGATCTTGGAAAGTCTATCGGTATTATTCCATATGATGAACAAATTCCAGGAGAAAAATACAATCCCGGAGAAAGAATAAAAGTTTATGTAAAAGAAGTGGCGCTTAGATCTAAAGGTCCGGAAATTATTTTATCTAGGAAATCTGAAGAGATTTTGAAAAAAGTTTTTTATTTAGAAATTCCGGAAATATCAAACGGACTAATTGAACTTAAAAGCGTGGCTCGTGAAGCAGGTTTTAGGTCTAAAGTGGCTGTGTGGACTGATTCAGAGAATGTAGATCCGATTGGATCTTGCGTGGGCCAGCGCGGAGGACGAATTCAAACTATTATTAGTGAATTAGGAGGAGAAAAGGTTGATATTATTCAGTATGATGAAAATCCTAAAAATTATATTTCTAATGCTTTAGCTCCGGCTAAAATTGAAAGCATTAAAATAAATGAAAAAGAAAAAACATCTAAAGTTTATGTGAGTAATAATCAGCTATCACTCGCCATTGGAAAGGGCGGACAGAATGCCAGACTAGCAGCCCGTCTTACCGGTTGGAAGATTGATATTATGGAAAGCGATAAAAAAAATAATCCAGAGGAATTAAAAGAGAAAGAGGGCGCTGAAGCACAGGATGAAAATAAAAAATTAAAAACTGAAAGCAAGGAAAAAAACAAAAAAGAAGAAAAAAAGAAAACCGAAACCGCCGAAAAAGAAATAAAAAAAGAAGAAAAAAAGAAGGAGGACAAGAAGAAATAAAAGGAGAAAAAATAATTAATTTTTAAATATATGGATAAAGTTTATATTATTGGGCATACTAGTCCTGATACAGATTCTGTGGTAGCTGCGATTAGTTATGCAGAATTTAAAAACAAAATTGAAAACACTAATATTTATATACCGGTTGTTGCCGGAGAAATAAATAAGGCCACAGAGTTTATTTTTAATAAGTTTAATATAGAAAAACCAGAGATTCTTAATACTTTAGAAAATAAAAATGTAATTTTAGTTGATCATAATGAAGCTGCACAAAGCTTAACCGGAATTGAAAGCGCGAAAATTATAGAAATACTTGATCATCATAAATTAGATTTTAAATACAGTGAACCTATTTATGTAAATATTAAGCCGTGGGGATCTAGCGCAACAATTGTTGCAGAGTTATTTTTGTCTAATAATTTAAATATCAGCAAAAGCACAGCCGGACTAATATTGTCTGCTATACTTGATGATACGGTAATAACCAAATCGCCAACTTGCACAAAAACAGATAAAGACATGATAAAAAAATTATCAGAAATTGCTGAAATAAATGATTGGGAAAATTTTGGAATGGAAATTTTTAAAGCAAAATCCGGAGTATCAAAAATGAGAGATATAGAAGTAATAAAAAGTGATTTTAAAGATTTTGATTTTATGGCCGGCAAGTTTGGGGTTGGGCAAGTGGAGACTGTTGATTTGAATGAATTTTCTAATCGTCTAGATAGTTTATTAATAGAGATGGAAAAAATAAAAAAAGAGAATAATTATCATTCAGTGCTTTTATTTGTTACAGATATTATAAAAGGTGGTTCTAAAATTTTAGTAGCGTCGCGTGAAGCAGAAAAAATTGCAGAAGCGTTTAATATAAAATTAAAAGATAATAAAGCCTATATTAACGGACTTATGTCTCGTAAAAAACAAGTAGTACCGGTGTTAACAGAAAAATTTAACAATTAAATTTTTTATACTCCCTGTGTTATTCTGAATTTTATTCAGGGTCTATTGGGTTGATTGGCGGCATGGATTTTGAATTAAGTTCAGAAAGACACGATAAGCAATAATAATTAATTGTATTTTAATTAAAAAGGAGGGGTTATTGGGTACTTTAAGCGAGGATTTAAAGAAAGCAAGAGAGCTTGGTCAAAATATTTTTGTAAGCGAAGATGGGTATGATCTTTGTGTGTGTTGTAAGAAAAAAACGCAGTATAAAACCAAAACAGATATTGATTTACGGACATGGTATGTTGAAGGCTGTGGACAGCTTTGTGAAGATTGTTATAATAAAATTTATAGGTAATTAAGAATAAGGAGGAGTAATCAACACTCCTCCTTACATTAAAAAATTAAGAAATTAAATATTAAGTTCTTGGCTCTTTGTTTCCATTGTTGTTACACCAAATTAAAATTAATTTATGTTAACATGTTAAAATAATAAATATGAAAGTTGAAAAAAAAGATTTAAAAAAATCACAAATTGAATTAATTGTAGAGTTATCAGTAGAAGAATTCAAACCATATATTCAAAAAGGAGCAGAGGTGATATCTAAAGAGGTTAAGATTGACGGATTTAGACCAGGGAAGGTTCCTTATGAAGTATTAAAAAAGAAAATTGGTGAGATGAGTATTTTAGAAGAATCAGCGCGAATCGCTATTAACAAAACATTGGGAGAGGTAATCGCTAAACATGTGGAAGGCCAGCCCGTGGGTCAGCCAAAAATTGATATTACTAAAATTGCTCCAAATAATCCAATGGAATTTAAGGTAACACTGGATATATTACCGGAAGTTGTTTTGGGGGTATATAAAGATTTAAAAATTAAGAGAAAAAAAATAGAAGTAACAAAACAAGATATTGAAAAAATGCTTACAGATTTACAAAGCATGAGAGCATCAGAAAAAGCAGTAGAGCGAGAAATAAAAGACACAGATAAAGCATTGGTTGATATTCAAATGTTTTCAGACGGAATTCCGCTTGAAGATGGTCAAAGTAAAGATACAGCAATAATGATAGGAAAAGATTATGTTGTTCCTGGTTTTGATAAGCAATTACTCGGAGCTAAAAAAGGAGACAAAAAGGAGTTTAGTCTGCCTTATCCAAAAGAACACTATATGAAAAATCTAGCTGGAAAAATGGTAGAGTTTAAAGTGATTATAAAGGGAGTATTTAAAAGAGAGATGCCGGAGATTGATGATAAATTTGCGGAAAGCATGGGAATAAAAAAACTTGATGAATTAAAAAAGAATATTGAACAAAATATTGTAATGCACAAGCAACAAGAGATGGATAAAATAACAGAAAAAGAAATGTTTGAAAAAATTATTAACAAAACCAAATTTGGTGATATTCCGGAAAATTTAATTAAAAATGAGGCGCAAAACATGATGAGAGAAATAGAACAAGGCGTGTTGGAGCAGGGTGGTAAATTTGAAGACTATTTGTCCAGTATAAAAAAAACCCATGATCAAATGGTGTTAGAGCTTTTACCGGATGCTGTAAGAAGAGTGAAAGCATCTCTTTTGATTCGAGAGGTATCTATAAAAGAAAAGATTGAAGCCACAAAAGAAGATGTTCAAAAAAATATTGAAGAAATGAAAAAAAAATATAAAGACAATAAGGAAGCCGTAATACAACTAAATTCACCAGAATATCAAGCCTATATATTAAACGTATTAACCAGTCAAAAGGTGGTAGACAAGCTTAAAGAATGGAATATTGTGGAATAAGTTTTATTTAAATTTATACAAACAAATATAGTAAGGCTATTAATAGTTATTAATAGCCTTTATATTTTTATATGCCTTATATTATTGATGGAAACAATTTGGCCGGTAAATTTGATATTTTATTTGAAGATAGTTTTTGTGAACGATTAATTCGTATTTTAAAAAAGTTCAACAAAAGACGGAAAAGAAATATTATTTTGGTTTTTGATAGTTTAGAACCAATGGGAGATAAAGAGAAAATTGATAAATATCTTACCGTGATTTATGCTCCACGGGATAATTTTTATAAGTCTGCTGATGATAAGATTGTGGAGCTGGTGGAGAGAAATATTAAGAATAAAGAAAATGTAATATTGGTTACTGATGATTTGGAAATAATCAATATAATAAAAGAAATAAAGACTAATATTGATATCCGTATTATAAAAGCTAGTGATTTTGTAAAAAAAATAAGAGAAAATATTTCAGTAAATTTTGCTTTGGATAAAGTTGGACAAAATGCAATACAGGGAAGATGGGGTGAAGATTTAAATAAAGAAGATATAAAAAAAATTAATGACGAATTATTAAGGCTGTGGGGTGAGAATTGATTTGATTAGTTTTTAAAATTGTTTAAAAATGGTATAATACTTATAATAAATAAATTAATTTTTATGTTAAGAAGAATATTACAAATCATTCTTTCTAAAAAACAATTTAAAAAAATAAAAAAGGAATCAAAAGAGTGGTTTTTAAAATGTCCTGATTGTGACTATTTTAAATCAATTTGGGATAGGGGTGGAATCAGATTCGGCGCAAATTCAAAGAAAAAGAAGGAATTCGGGCATTGTCCTAAATGCAAAAAAAGAAAGTTGTTGGATGTAATTAAAAAATAATATTGATTTTTAAAAACGACCTTATTAAATTAATGTCGTTTTTATTTTATAATTTGAGTTGTGAATATAGAAATCTCTACCTCGGGGTCGTTCTTGTAAGCATCGGGCGGAAGGTCGGCTTTTTGGTAACAAAGTTGAGATAAAAATTCTTCCAGACCCCATCCGGTATCTGCCGCTACTCCCGGCAAGAATACTCCGCTACGAAAGCCCTTTTTAATTATTACTCCATGTATGCCCAAAATAATATCCTGCCAATTATTTATTTTTTTCGGAACAGATAAAACATTAATTTCATAAGTTAAATCGATAAGCTCATCTTTTTGAATGGAAATAAAGCGATTATCTTCGGTTGCGGCCGCAATAGCTATGTCGCATATAGTTTGCCATAATGGTTTTTGGGGTTTAATCATACCAACACATCCGCGGAGTTCTTTTTTGTTATAAATACTTACAAACGCACCCATGTGCGCATTTAAATTTTGGTCGTCTATTTGCCAATCTAATATATTATTGTTTTTAATATATTCTTCAACTGTTTGCTTGCAGATATTTAATAATTTTTGTTGTTCTTCTTGGTTTAACATTATTTTTGATATTTCACAATATATCTAAAATTTTTAATTCTATTATTTCGGTTTTAGTATTCCATACGGCAAATGTTGCCCTTTGAAATGTTGCGCTTAGTGTTCCGGGGTTAATACACTTAACGTTGTTTTTATTATCTTCCCATGGCCTGTGGGTGTGCCCGTAAAAAACAATATCACATTTTTTTTCTTTTAAAATTTTATCAATATAAAAAGGTTCGTGACAAAGGCCGATAATTTTATTTTCTATTTCAAATATGCCGATTTTATCAAAATATTTAATGTTTTTGTGTTGCGGAACATGTTCATCATCAAATAATTTTATGTTTCCGCTAACCATATAAATTGCTCCGGAAAATTTTGCTAATTCGTTTAAGGTTTCATTATTAGTTATGTCTCCGCAGCAAATTACACTTTCTATTTTATTTTTCTTTATCCAATTTAAAAATTTATTTAGATTAACAAGGTTGTCGTGAATATCTGATATAATAGCGATTTTCATATATCTTTATTTAAAAAAGAAATATAATTCATACAACATTCCACAAGTAAATAAAAATATTAACAGGTATAATAAAAACTTGTGGGGTTTAATGGTAAACAATGACAACTTATCTTGTTTTTTTAGTTTTTTAAATACCAGAATAAGCATTATAGCGGCAAACCCTCCGCCAACTGCCCCAATAAAGCTTATTACTCTAACTAGACTAGTAAGCCCTAAACAATAAAGAAGATAAGGAACAGAAACTGCCAAGAACCAGGAGAGTTTCTCATTAACTTTAAAATCCCACCACAGGGTTTCTTTTACGGATTCAGCTACGCCAAACACAGATGTCATCATACTAAATACACCAAAGATTAAGGCTAGCACAATAACTCCGTCATCAAGTACTGACCTAACTCCAGTTAGAGCATCTTCTGATGTTTGTGCGCCGGATATTCCAACAATAGTCAAAGTGAAAACAGTTGTGATAATTATAGAAATTATCATGCTAACCCGGATAATAGATTTGATTTCGGTTTTATTTTTGTTAACTAATTTGGCGACTATAGGAAGCGACCCGGCGCCGTCTAGCGCCATCAACATGGCGCCGTAAGGTAAAATAATATTTTTTATATTTAAAGATGTAAAGTTTTCTATATCAATAACCCCCCATCCGCGGACAGCCATGAGACCAACAACTAACAGTAATAACGTTGATATATATAATTCGGCTCTGGCGATTGCTTTTATACCAAAAAAAACAATTATAGATTCTAGCCCAAAAACAATTGTTGCATAAATAAATGGGGTTCCACCCCAAAATTTATTTAATAATTGATAAAGGAAGTTTCCTGAAACAATAATATAAGCAAGTAGGGCGCCATAGTTTCCGATAAGCTTGGCAATAAAAACGGAAATTTTTCCACCTTTTCCCATGTATATCCCAACATATCCTGGCATTCTGTGAAATCCGGGGGTCTCTATAATTAAGTTAGCATAAACAATATGAAGTAAGTATTGTACAAGACCCAAAGACACTAAAAAAATAAAAAAAGAAAAGACCCCCGCCTTTACTGTTAAAAACGGAAGACCAAACATTCCCACGCCAACTATATAACCAACCATGACCGCTATGGCACGATAATAGTTTTTTGATCTTTTCATATATTTATTAATAATCCACTCCGTCGAAAGAGGAAGATGATAAGAGTTATTTTCTTAAGCTTACCTCGTAGTTTACTTGTTCTATTTTTCTTAAGTTTCCGCGGGCTTGGTCGTATTTTGTTCGAAGATATCCGGTCATGTCAAATTCCACCAGTACAGACAATATATCGCTAATGATTTTTTTTATTTTTTTAACCTCTTCAGTGTTGCCTCGAGCAGCTTCGTTAACTGCAAAACGAACCAGTTCTCCGGTAGTATCGCATATCCCCCCCAAATAAGACTCAAAAGTCAGTTTAATTTCTTGGACTTTATTAATACTCTTTCCGGTTAAGACCAAATAAAACATTTTAGCTTCAACATATTCTTCCACGCCAGCTTTATAAGAACCCTCCTCATAAACCCTTTTAAAGCCGAATTTTTTTTCAAGCTTTTGAATAATTTTTTCGATTTCTAAAAATTGCTGTTCAGCTATTTTTATATCACCGCGATGAAGAGCAAAAATTATTCTTTTAGAATCATGTAAGACAATATTTGATAAACTAATAATTTGTCTTCTTTCACTATTATTTTCTTGATACTCTTTTTTTAGTTTGTTTGCGAAATTTTTATTAATCATAGTTAGATAACAGATAACGGGCAACAAATAACATAAATTATTATGTTAAAAGCAACAGGTAATCGGTTTTTGATTTAATTTTTTATAATTTTTTAAGTTTTCCGCGCTTAATTAAAAGCCTACTTCGCTACTCTAAAAACCTCTTCAATGGTGGTTTCTCCCTTTAAAGCTTTTAGTATTCCGTCTTGGAGCATTAAAACAGTTCCCTGAGCAACGGCGGCTTGTTCAATATCATAATTTGTAACAGATGGGTTTTGGATGATTTTTTGTATTTCCGGCAACATTTCTATTACTTCATAAACACCTATTCGGCCCCTATAACCTATTCCACCGCAATATTCACACCCCGCGCCTTTGTAAAATTTGAGCCTCTCTGGTATTTTTATGTTTGCTTTTGAATGAATTGAATTTAAAATAATTTTTATCTCATTTAGTGTTTCTGAATCAATTTTGGTTTCTTGTCTACACCTTGGACAAATTTTTCGTACTAACCTTTGGCTAATAGTGCAGTTTATGGCGTTTATAAGCATTTCTTTATCTATTCCCAAACCAATAAACCTTGGTATTGCTCCGGCAGCACTATTGGCATGAATTGTTGAAAAAACTAAATGACCCGTCATGGAAGATTCGATAGCCACAGAAGCTGTTTCCTTGTCTCTTATTTCACCAACCATAATTACATTTGGATTTTGTCTAAGAAGTGATCTCAGAGCTTCTGCAAAAGTATAGCCCTTATCGGTGTCAATTTGAGTTTGCATAACCCCATCCATGTGGTATTCTATTGGATCTTCAATGGTTATTATTTTTATATTAGAATTGTTTATAGCGTTTAATAAACTATATAGGGTGGTTGTTTTTCCGGATCCTGTTGGTCCGGTGGTAATAATCATACCCTTGGTAGCACTGATTGATTTTTTAATTGGAATCAGGGCATAGGGCTCTAAACCTAACTTTTCCATATTAAGCGCAGATGCTTGGTTGTTTAATAGTCGGATTACTACTGTTTCTCCGTAACCACCGGAAATAATAGATATACGGCAATCTATCTTTTCTTTTGGCAATTTAACACTAAATCTTCCATCCCAAGTAGCCCTTTTTATATTCGTAGGAAAACCGGACAGTATTTTTATTTCAGAAAGAAGGGGTAAGTAATTATTTTTTGGCAGGGTGGCAACATCATGAAGTATACCATCTATTCTAAATCTAATTTTTACACCATCGTCACTGGGTTCAATATGAACATCCCCGGTATTAAATTCTATTGCAGTTCCAAGCATTAAATTTATAATATCTTTGGTTGGAATGCTCACCAATTTCTCACTCATATTAAAGATGTTTTTGGAAAGTTCCTTGCTTTCTTTGGTAATTTCTTCAGAAATGGTTAAGCCACGGTCTATTGTTTTAGAAATAGCAACATCATAAAGAGCGTCAATGTAGTTAAATTTACCAATAACACGATAAACCTCTTCTAAGCTAGATATTCCCTCAAGACATTTTAAAACTCCGTCTTGCAACATAGTAATCATTCCGTCTTCTATTGCTTGTTGTAGTATTTTAAAAGAAGGTTCTTGTTTTAGTGTTAACTCTTTAATTTTATAGCTCATGGTGAATATTTCATATATTCCTAGGCGGCCCTTATATCCAATGTGATTACAGTGCACACAACCTTCTCCAACCCTATAAATGGTTGGTAGTTTATTAGGAATATTTATTTCCGCCTTAGGAGAAATAACAGCTAATATTTTTTTTACCAGGTCTTCTTCTTCTTTTGTAAGCTTGTGTTCAATTTTACAATGAGGACAGAGTTTGCGGATTAATCTTTGGCCAACCACGGCGTTAATTGATGGAATAAGAAAATATGGCTTGATGCCGATATCAAGAAGTCTAGGAATAACACCCGATGCATCATTGGTATGTAGAGTAGATAATACTAAGTGTCCCGTGAGACTTGCCTGGGTGGCAATTTTTGCTGTCTCTAAATCACGAATTTCCCCCACCATTACAATATCCGGGTCTTGTCTTAAAATTGATCTTAGACCATTAGCAAAGTCATAATTTTTTTTAAGATCGACTTGGCTTTGGTTTATTCCCTTTAGTTTATATTCAATAGGGTCTTCTAGGGTTATTATTTTTACTTCAGAATTATTTAATCTATTTAAAATAGCATAAAGAGTAGTCGTTTTTCCTGATCCGGTGGGGCCAGTGGTTAATATCATGCCATTTGGTTTCTTTATTTCTTTTTTTAAAGTATTCAAAGCATTTTCTCTAATTCCTAAATCATAAAGACCTAGACCCAGCGTGCTAGACTGTAATAATCTCATAACCACGCTTTCTCCATAGGCCGTTGGCAGGAACGATGATCTAACATCAATTTTGTCGTCTTTTAAAAATATTGTGTATCTTCCATCTTGGGGTTTATCAGCAATGTTTATTTTTACTTTTGCGAGGAGCTTCATTCTAGATACTACCTTGCGCCAGTTTTCTTTGTCGATAATAGCTGCCTCTTGCAATACCCCATCAATTCTAAGTCTAACCACAATACCATGTTCTTCGGCTTCAATATGGATATCACTAGCATTAACATGCATAGCGGTTGCAAGGATTAGGGTTACAATGTCGGAAATATTAACTTCTTTAATTTTTTGGTTTAAATTTTTGAAATTTTTTATTTCCTGTTTAAATTTTAATAAATCATCCGCTTTAATTTCTACTCCTCCCTCAATGCGAATTATTTTTGGCAATGATTTATAAAAATCTAGCGCATACTTTAAACTAAAAGGGGATATTAAATAAATTTTTCCCGGACAATGATATCTTTTTATTAATCCATCTAATATTTTTTGTATTTTTTGGTTAAATTCCGTGGTGCCAACTCTTATATTTTCTCCATCATAGTAAAAACAAACCACACTGTTTTTTTCAGCCTCTTTTTCTGGGATTAAAGATATAGCTTCTGGGCTTATTGGAAATCTAAACAAAGACATGTAGGGCAGTCCTTGAGCACTAGCGTTTAACTGGGTGCTTCTCTCCAGCTCTTTTATTTGAATTTCCTCTTGTTTTTTCTTGAATTTACCAGCTACACTTTCTTCATCCATCTGTTCATCTGGGGGTATAATTAAATCTTCAATTGATGTTATTCCTTGGGGCATATTTTTATATAATTTTTGTTAAATTTAAAATAAAAATTGTTAAATTGCTAAATGGTTAAATTATTAAAAAACTTTAAAAAAGTTAACAATTTAACAATATAACAATTTAACAATGCATCAAACAAGTTTATAAAATAGATTAATTTTTATTTTTTTCAAATAGTCTTATTAGCTTACTTACCCCGCCACGGCTTATAAGTTCCACAAAGAGAGATGTCCATGAAGATATTTGAAATGTAGAAAGAATCGCTCCCACCAAGGCAACTATTAATAAAAATAAACAAGCAGAGGATACAAATAAAAACCAAACACCGAAATAAAGAACAACTTTAGAAAATATTAAAAACACAAAAAAGAAGGGGGCAAGTAAAAACACCACTAAAAAGTTAAGTACAAACAACAAAAAAGCCATTTCCAAACTAATTAACCAGTTTTTTACAAACAAACACCAACCAGCCCGCAAAGAGTTAATTACGGTATAACCTTTAATAATCACAAAACATATTGCATATTTTATAATAAATGACAAAATAACAGCTAATATTAAGAACAAAATAAATAATACAACATATATAACACTTTGTAACATAGCTTCTTTTATAAAAAGAGCAAATAATATAAAAGAAAATATAAAAAATATAGATAGTTTTAAGAGCATATTTAAAATAAACACTTTCCAAAAATTTTCTTCACCTTTTTTTATTCCTTCTTTTATATTATGTTTTTTGCCGGTTATTATTCTTACAGAATTACTAACAATAGCGATTTGAGAAGATATAATCATCCAAATCAAAAATCCAACCATAAAAGTAAAAATTAATAATGTTCCCAAACTAAGAAAGAGGGTTAAAGGTTCTTTAACGGAAAGAAGGGCGATGTTTGCAAAAATATTTTTATTAAAAATACCAGTTTGAGAGAATTGTTGCCACCCAAACATAAAAAATTTATTATCATGATCAAACCCCCTAACAATAATATCTAAATCTCCCCCGTTTCCAAGCAGGGCGGCAAATAAACCAAAAAACCATAAATATTTATTTTTCCAAGTTATATCCCATGATTGTTTTAAGATGTTTGTGTATTTCATATAAAAACCCTTTATGTTTAATTAGTGTTATAGACTCTATAACAAACAAGTCTATTATAATATATTATAACATAACAACATATTTAAAACAACAAATTTTAATTTGTTAAAATTTGTTGCCCAATAGTGTTTGATTTGATATTATTAAAATACTTTTTAATATTCAACTTCATGAATACTCAAGAAAAAAAACAACAAATAAAAGAGCTTTTAAAAATTCATTATGGATTTGAAGAATTTCGCTTAGGACAAGAGAAAGTTATTGATAATATTTTAAACAATAAATCTACTATAGTAATTATGCCCACCGGCGGAGGAAAATCTCTTTGTTATCAGCTGCCAAGCCTGGTTTTAGAGGGGGTAACTATTGTTATATCTCCCCTGATTGCCCTTATGAAAGACCAAGTTGACCGTTTAGGACAAATAGGCATTCCTGCTACTTTTATTAACTCTTCTATATCATTTGCAGAAACAACAAGTAGATTGGGGGCCGTAGAGAGGGGTTTTTATAAAATTATTTATATTGCTCCGGAAAGATTTTATAATATAGAGTTTATAAAAAGTTTAAAAAGGATCAAGGTAAGCCTGTTTGCTGTAGATGAGGCCCATTGTATATCAGAGTGGGGTCACGATTTTCGTCCTAGTTATGTAAAACTAAGAGAAGCTATTAATTTGGTTGGAAATCCAACAGTTGTCGCTTTGACTGCTACCGCCACGCCAGAAGTCAGAAAAGATATAATAAAACAACTTGGTCTGCAAAATCCAGAATTAATAATTACTGGATTTAGTCGACCAAATTTAGAATTCGGAGTTGTGCAGGCTAGCGAAAGCAGAAAACCGCAATATGTATTAGATGTTGTTTCTAGTATGCCAGAGGGAGCAGGGATTGTATATGTTAGTACTCGCGCCAGAGCTGATCAACTTCTTCAGACTCTTTTAGAGCATAACATTGAGGCGGTTGGTTATCATGCCGGCATGGAAGCGGAAGACAGAAAATGGGTACAAAATGATTTTTTAAATAATAAGGCCAGAGTAATAGTAGCCACCAACGCTTTTGGTTTGGGTATTGATAAATCAGATGTTCGTTTTGTTGTCCACTATGATATGCCGGGAACTATAGAGGCTTATTATCAAGAAGCTGGAAGGGCTGGGCGTGATGGCAAACCAAGTATGTGTCTCTTGCTTTATAATTCTCGAGATAGATATTTGCAGGAATTTTTTATTAAGGGAGATAATCCGCCAACGGAAATTATTTATGAAATATATGATACTCTGCTTAGTTATGAAACAGATTCAGTGTTAATTACTTATGCTGAGCTTGCAGAAACATTAACAGATAAAGTACCCGATATGGCGATTGGTACTAGTTTAAAAATATTAGAGACGGGTGGTTATATTTCTAGATCACGAGAAAAAAATGGAAATGCTTTTTTAAAGCTACTTTATAATTATGAGGATATATTAAGCAAATTTGGCAAAAGAGCCAAAAAGGGAAAAGAAATATTTTCTAAACTTTATGAAAAATATGAAGATGAACTAAACAACGGATGGGATTTAAATTTTGAAGAAATAGCAGATGTCTTGGGGGTAAAAAAAGATGCTTTAGTTAGATTAGTTCGCCAATTAGTAAGCGAAGAAAAGGTTGAATACAGGCCGCCATTCAAGGGAACGGAAATTCGTATTTTAAAAAGGGTTGATGTTAACAAATTAAATATAGACACAAACAGCTTGGAAAAAAAAAGAAAGAATGCTTATCAAAAGCTTAAAAAAATGGAAAACTATATTTACCATATAGATTGTCGGCAAAAATATTTATTGGATTATTTTGGCGATAATGATTCAGGGATCTGCCATAAATGCGACATTTGCGTGACAAAAAATTATTTATAATTATTTAAAAAATTTGACTTTTTGATTTACAAGCATTTTAAAAAGTTTTAAACTAGATTTATCATATGGGAGTTTTTATTTTTTGTCCCATATTTAAATTGTTATTTAAATAATAATTTGGTTTATTAATCCTATTCAGGGCGGATTCCAAAAAGCCCGCAGAGCTTTTTATAAAAAACAAGATCTTTAATAATTTGCCTATTTTTATTAAAGGAGGCTAAAATGGATAAAGTTGATCTAATTATATTTAAGCAAGCTTACATTGCTCAGGCAAAGAGATGTTTTTGTTGCGGACAACCGTGCATTTTTAATCCAAATGGATTTAAAATGATAGATAAAAACTTTTATTGCCAGAGTTGCCAAGATGATGAGCTTCGTGATGTGGAAGAACTGCTTAACAGAGAAACACACCCAACCATTAATTAAAAGAATAAAACAATAAAAACGAAATAGGGGGCAGAAAGTGGAACATGAAATAAAAAAAGAAACCCGGCCATGGGGAGAGTTTGTGCAATATGTGTTTAATGAGAAATGTACAGTGAAAATAATTACTGTAAAAAAGGGGGAAGAATTAAGTCTCCAGTCTCATGAAAATCGTGATGAATTGTGGGTGGCTATTGATAATGATTTAAAAGTTGAACTTGATGGAAGAGAGATTTTTCCAAAAAGAGAGGATATTGTATTTATTCCTAGAAAATCCAAACATCGTCTTTCCGCGCCTAACAAGAAAGGTAGAATACTAGAAGTATCCTTTGGGGATTTTGATGAAAAGGACGAAATTAGATACGAAGATAAATATGGTAGAAAATAAAATTCAAAGGGCGCAGAATACGCCCTTTTCTTTTTTGAAGAATTTTGATATTTTTGAATTAGGTGTAAATATATATTATTTTGTTGAACTGTAATTATTTTTTAAAAATAAGACGATTCATCTGCTTTTGTCGAAAAAGCTAATAATAAAAAAATAAACAAATGGACAAACAAACTGAAAAAAATTTAATACGGATTGTTAGAAAGAATTATGATGATATAGCCGATCATTATAGCGAAACAAGAAAGAAACATCTTTGGCCAGAATTATTAAAATTGACTGAAAAAATAAAAGATGGAGACAGGGTTTTAGATGTGGGATGCGGGAGCGGAAGACTATTGAACGCTTTTCGTAAGAAAAAAATAATATATCTTGGTGTTGATGCTTCAAAAAAATTAATACATAACGCACAAGGGTTAAATATAGGATATAATTTTGTGGAAGGAGATATTTTAAAATTAGGCGAAATACCACAAATAGACTTTGATTATGTTTTTTGTATCGCGGTTCTTCAGCATATTCCCGGAAAAAAATTACAAATTGACGCCTTAAAGCAGCTAAAAAACAAAATTAGTCCTCGTGGCAAGATAGTTCTTACGGTGTGGAATATGTGGAGCAGTAAGTGGCAGAAACAAAATTTTAAAAAATTAATTTTAAAATTTACGCTATTAAAATTAATTAAAAAAAATAAAATGGATTTCGGGGATATTTTATTTGATTGGAAAAATAAAGAGGGGTTGGAGGTTAGCCAAAGATATTATCATGTTTTTCGAAAACAAGAACTTAAAAAAATTTGCAAGAAAGCCGGCTTAAAAGTTAAATTTTTTAAAAAAGATGGTTTTAACTACTATTTAGTTTTAGAAAAATAAACCCTTGATTTTTGTTTTTTTTTGTGTTAGGATATTTTAAGAACTCCTGCTGGTTTGGGAGTTTTTATAATAATATTTGTTTAGCTTATTTGGGGTTAATTAATTGCACCTGTAGCTCAATTGGATAGAGCACTTGGCTTCGGACCAAGGGGTTGCGGGTTCAAGTCCTGCCGGGTGCACAAATATAATATATTATGATGGCTGGGTAGCTCAGCTGGTTAGAGCGCGGCACTCATAACGCCGAGGTCGAGAGTTCAAGCCTCTCCCCAGCCACATTTAGCCCTTATAGCTCAGTTGGTAGAGCAGCTCCCTCTTAAGGAGACGGTCGAGGGTTCAAATCCCCCTGAGGGCACAACATAAAAAACCCAGTCTTTGAAGATTGGGTTTTTGTTTTATATCGTTAAATTGATGCCGTTTTTATCAGCCCATTCTCCCAGTGTAATAGATCCAGAGTTTTTATAATAGTTGAAAAACGGGCAATTTCTAGAAGCGCTGGCTTGTAGTCTTGTGTTGCGCAACAAGTTAATGTTGCCATTGTATGTTTTTACAATTTTAATCCAGTCATTTTTAGAATTTATTTTTCCCCAGGCCAGTTTGCCGTTGAAATAAAATTTTTTCCACGTTTCATTTTTATTCTTTTTCTTTTTCATCGCCGTATAACCTCGATTGTATGTTGGTTTTTTTTATCAATTCATCCATTTCATGCCCCATAATAGTTTCTTTTTCAAGTAATAGTTCGGCAAGGGCATGCAGAACATCCAGATTGTCGTTTAATATTTTTTTTGCCTGTTCGTAAGCTTTATCTAAAATATTTTTTATTTCCTCGTCAATTATTTGAGCGGTTGCTTCAGAGTATTCTTTGTTTTGTCCAATTTCTTTTCCTAAAAATATTTGATTTTGATCTTTGGAATATGACCTTAATCCCAGTTTTTCGCTCATGCCCAAGCTGCAGACCATTTGTTCGGCTACCTTGGTAGCTTGTTTAATGTCATTTGATGCGCCGGTGCTTATGCGCTTGAATATTATTTCTTCTGCTGCTCTGCCGCCATAAGCTACGGACAACTCATTTTCTAGTTGGTCTTTATACTTGAACATGCTCTCTTCTGGCAAAAACCAGGTAACCCCGGCAGCTTGGCCGCGGGGCACAATAGAGATTTTGTTTACCGTGTCTGTAAATGGAAGAAGTCTGGCAACCAAGGCGTGTCCGGCTTCATGATAAGCCGTGATTTTTCTTTCTTCCGGCTTTATAGCTTTATCTTTTTTTTCAAGCCCCATGTAAACTTTATCCTTAGCATCTTCAAAATCTTTCATGGTTATTTTTTTATGATCTTTTTTGGTCGCAATCAAAGCCGCTTCATTAGCTAGATTTTCCAGATCAGCGCCTGAAAAACCCGGGGTCCCCTTAGCTAGTTCTTTAAAATTCACGTCGGAAGAAAGAAGCTTGTCCTGGGTGTGCACTTTGAGAATAAATTCCCTGCCTGATACATTGGGCATAGGTACATATATTTTTCGGTCAAATCTTCCGGGACGAAGCAGGGCCGGATCTAAAATATCAGCACGGTTAGTAGCGGCCATGATAATAATGTTGGTATGTTTAGAAAAGCCGTCCATCTCGACCAGTAATTGATTGAGGGTTTGTTCTCTTTCGTCATGACCGCCTCCGAGTCCAGCTCCTCTTTGTCTGCCGACCGCATCTATTTCATCAATAAAAATGATACAGGGAGCATGTTTTTTACCATGAGCGAACAGGTCTCTGACCCGAGAGGCGCCAACGCCGACAAACATTTCTACAAAACTAGAACCGCTTATAGAAAAAAAGGGAACCCCAGCTTCGCCAGCTACGGCTTGAGCCAACAATGTTTTCCCCGTCCCCGGTTTTCCTACCAGTAGTATTCCCTTAGGAATTCTGGCGCCTAATTTTGAAAATTTATAAGGATCTTTTAAAAATTTTACCACCTCTTCCACCTCTTCTTTTACTTCTTCAATTCCGGCTACATCCTTAAATTTTTTTATATCCTGATTATTGTTCTTTATATTTGCCTGGCTTTTTCCAAACGACGATACTCCGCCACTGCCACCACCCATCCCTTTTTTCATAAAAAAAATCCACACCGCTATTAATATAAGCATAGGTATCCAGGATATAAATAGGCTTAACAAAAAATTGCCCTCCTGTGGTTTTGGGGTCTCCCCAATAGCTATATTTTTGTTTTTAGCCAGCTCTATCAATGTCTCAATTTCCTTTCCGGAAGTTTCTTTGGAAAGTGTAGTTTGATAAATTTTTATATTTTCTTCAACTAATTTGGGGTGTTCAATGAAAATGAAAGTTTTTTGATAAGGATTGTGTATTAGTTCGCCTTGGGCCGCACCGGGATTAAATTTTTTTATTATTTCTATAAAATCTGTATAAAAAACAAACTCCATTTTCTGGACGGGATTATTAGTTTTCTGGCTTTTATGAAAAACAGAAACTATACCCGAAAAAAGCCATAAACACACCCAAAGAACAAAGAAAATACGTATTATGCGCAATAATGTTTTTATTGGAGAAAAATCAGCTAAATCTGTTGTTTTTTCTTTGTGATTTTTCTGTTTTTTTGATATTAAATAAATAAAATTTATTTTTAACCACCAAAACAACAATCTAAATTTTTCTATCAAACCAATTTTTTTCTTTTTCATAAATAACCCCCACAGATATCTGAAAAGCTATAAAATTTTTAATGATCAAGATTATAAATATATTAGATTTTTATCATACTTTTTGTAAAAAATCAAAACAAAAAGCAAACAAAAAAAAGATTTTGCAAAATTTTGAAAATGTGATACATTATTATTAACATCGGACGGTTAGCTCAGTTGGTTAGAGCGCTACGTTGACATCGTAGAGGTCACAAGTTCAAATCTTGTATCGTCCACTAGTAATAAAATGCTACAAATTATATTAAATTAAGAACAAGTAGTTGTTTATTTTTATGTTTTATTTTAACTAATATTAAATATTTTATGGAAATAATATTGACAAAATTATAAATTTATGATATAATTAAATAATAATAAAAATATTAATTTTAAATTTTAAAATTTATAAAAATATAAATTAGAGATTCTGCATTAGAAAAATGATTTAAATTTTATTCTTAACCGCTGTTTGGCAACAGTATAAAATTCCTAAATTTTAATATAGTTTTTAAAAATATGTTGAAATTTACGAATTTTAAAAGGTAAGTTAGGGTTAAAATATTTTTCAGCAGAATTTTTTTGTAAATTTTTGTGAAATATGTTAAAATAAAATTAATAACTTTTATGTTAAATACTCAAAAGAAAGGGGGTGAAATATGAAAAAAATAATAAGTACTTTAGCAATTTTTACTTTAGTAGTTTTACCTATGTTTACCTTTGCTTTGCCAGTTTCAGCTGACGCTAATGCGTTGTTGTGGGGAGGGCAAGCCGGAAATGTACAAGCTAACACCGGTTTAGGAAACGAAGATCCAAGAGTAATGGCATCAGCCGTTATCAATATTATGCTTGGATTCTTAGGTATTATCGCCGTTGTGATTATCTTACTTGGTGGATTTAAATGGATGACTGCTGCCGGCGATGAAGCAAAGGTAGATGAAGCAAAGAAATTAATCGGCGCTGGTGTGATTGGTTTAATTATCATTCTTTCCGCATACGGACTTGCATTGTTCATAATCGACAAGCTATATACAGCCACGGGAGCTTCATAATAATATTTATTGCTAGATCTAGTATATATCAAGGAGGTCCAAATTTTTTTGGATCTCCAAGTCTATAAATATAAAAATAATTTTTATATTTATAGACTTGGAAATTATTAAATAAAGTGGATTTTTATTAAAAATCTATATAAAAACTAGAAAAGAGGTGAAATATGAAAAAAATAATAAGTACTTTAGCAATTTTTACTTTAGTAGTTTTACCTATGTTTACCTTTGCTTTGCCAGTTTCAGCTGACGCTAATGCGTTGTTGTGGGGAGGGCAAGCCGGAAATGTACAAGCTAACACCGGTTTAGGAAACGAAGATCCAAGAGTAATGGCATCAGCCGTTATCAATATTATGCTTGGATTCTTAGGTATTATCGCCGTTGTGATTATCTTACTTGGTGGATTTAAATGGATGACTGCTGCCGGCGATGAAGCAAAGGTAGATGAAGCAAAGAAATTAATCGGCGCTGGTGTGATTGGTTTAATTATCATTCTTTCCGCATACGGACTTGCATTGTTCATAATCGACAAGCTATATACAGCCACGGGAGCTTCATAATAATATTTATTGCTAGATCTAGTATATATCAAGGAGGTCCAAATTTTTTTGGATCTCCAAGTCTATAAATATAAAAATAATTTTTATATTTATAGACTTGGAAATTATTAAATAAAGTGGATTTTTATTAAAAATCTATATAAAAACTAGAAAAGAGGTGAAATATGAAAAAAATAATAAGTACTTTAGCAATTTTTACTTTAGTAGTTTTACCTATGTTTACCTTTGCTTTGCCAGTTTCAGCTGACGCTAATGCGTTGTTGTGGGGAGGGCAAGCTGGAAACATACAGGCTAACACCGGTTTAGGAAATGAAGATCCAAGAGTAATGGCATCAGCCGTTATCAATATTTTGCTTGGATTTTTGGGTATTATTGCTGTATTAATCATCTTACTTGGTGGATTTAAATGGATGACTGCTGCCGGCGATGAAGGAAAGGTGGATGAAGCAAAGAAATTAATCGGCGCTGGTGTGATTGGTTTGGTTGTTATTCTTTCCGCATACGGACTTGCATTGTTCATAATCGACAAGCTATATACAGCCACGGGAGCTTCATAATAACAGGTTTTTTATTGCATAAAATAAAGTGGGATCTGAATTTTTCAGATCTCACAAACCATGAATATAAAAGATTATATTCATGGTTTGTGAATGAAGCTATATGCCTAAAAATATAAAAACTTTTTGTATTATTTTTATTTCTTTGTTTGTAATATTTTTACCTACCGTAATTTTGGCCGGAGACTATGGGTTAAATGAAACAGCCGGTCAAGCTTTTATAGGAAATCCACAGGCACGAGAAAAGGATTTGCAAAGCGGAGGAATAATTACCAGTCTTCCATCAGCAATTGGAAAGTTTGTTGGAGCCGGACTTGCTTTCATAGGGGTTGTTTTTTTGGTGCTTATGATTTATGGTGGTTTTGTTTGGATGATAGCCCGTGGAAATGAACAAGAGGTGGAAAAGGCAAAAAATTTAATTGAAGCTGCAGTTATTGGCCTTGTTATTGTGATGAGCGCCTATGCTATTACCGCATATATTGGAGGGGCGATAACTTAATTATTTTTAAAAGATGTTAAAGTTTTATAAATTAATAATTTTTAGTGCTTGTTTGGTGTGCGGCCTGTTTGTTTTGGGAAACATTAGTTGCGTACAGGCAGATACCGCTAAAGAATCTTTTAATAAAAGCCTTTTAGAAACAGCTCAGGGAACCGGACACTCTACTGTCCAGTCAGGCTCTTTACTCCCAGAAACTGTCGGAAAAATAGTTAAAATATTTTTGTCATTTATCGGGGTAATTTTTTTAATTCTTATGATTTATGGCGGATATGTTTGGATGATGGCTCGCGGCAATGAACAGGAGGTCAACAAGGCTCAAAAAATAATTCAAATGGCCGTAATTGGCATGATTATAGTTTTGTCAGCATACACCGCCACAATCTTAATTGGAAAAATAATAAAATAATTATTTATTTATGTTTGAGCTTAAAAATATATTAAAAATATTTTTAGTGTTTACTTTTTTATTGATCGTGAATGTTCAATTTTGTTTTGCCTTGAATTTAAGTGATGCTTTTAAGGCCAATGATGGAACCGACACAGACCCACTAGATGCCGCGGCAAAATCAGCCGGATATAATATACAGCAAACTACTACCATAGAAGATACAATCGCTTCGGTTATAAACACCATCCTTTCTTTTTTGGGAGTAATATTTTTGCTTCTAATAATGTATGGCGGATATACATGGATGATGGCTCGTGGTAATGAACAAGAGGTAGAAAAAGCAAAAAATACTATAAAAACAGCTACAATCGGACTGGTTGTTATAGTTGGGGCATACGCCTTTAGTTGGTTTATTTTACAAAATTTAGGAGAAAGCACTTTGCAAAAATAATTTAAATTATGTCTAAAAAAATATTCACTCAAAACGGATTTGTTTTGAGTGGAAAAACAAAATTAAAACAAATAATAACCCTATCATGCCTCATTGTTGTTCTAGTTTTACCATTTTTTGTGTTTGCTGAAAGTGCGCCACTGACAAAGCTTAAAGAAGTTGGTACCACAAAGGGGCCATTTGTTGAAGCAGATCAATATTCTTTCGCTGTTTTAGTTGGTACTGTTGTAAAAGCTTTTTTAAGTCTGTTGGGAATTATTTTTATTGGGCTTGTAATTTATGGTGGATATAATTGGATGACAGCCAGAGGAGACGAAGCAAAAGTAAATAAAGCCAAGGAGGTAATTCAAAATGCCGTTATTGGTTTGATAATTACAATTAGCGCCTATGCTATATGGGATTTTGTGTTTTATAAAGTTATATAAGAATATGTTTTACAAATATTTTAAATTATCTTTGTTTGTTTTTTTTATAAATATTCTTTTTTTTACAAATTTTTGTAATGCCCAGTTAAAAGATTATTCGGGAATGGGAGGACAGGCAAATAAAACAGCTGAAACTGCAGGGTTTGATTCTGGTGTGGGGGGGGGAGATGCTATTGGTGGTATAATAGCTTCATTAATAAAAGCATTTTTAAGTATTTTGGGTATTATTTTTTTAATCCTAGTAATTTACGGTGGGTATAAATGGATGATGGCTCGTGGCAGTGAACAGGAGGTTGAGGCAGCCAAGAATATAATCCAGAGAGCAATTATTGGCTTGATAATTATTGTAGCTGCATATGCTATTACCGCTTTTGTGTTTACGGGACTTGAAGATGCTGTGCAATAAATATTATTTTTTGATACATAAAAAAACAGGTTGATGCCTGTTTTTGGTTTGTTAAGATAATAATATGAGTGTGTCTATCTGCAAGCACTTAATTTTTGTTGGTGGCAATACGAAAAAAGTTTTATTTATAAATTTCATTGGTTAGACAATGAAAAGAACCGCCGGCAAAACGAAAATATGTCAAAGGAGAGTATTGGTGTTTTATTTCCATTTTTTTTAATTTTTCTTCTACATTAAGAGTAGAAAATTTTCCGCAGTTTAGGAAGATTCCGGGAGCAGTTAAGGCATTAACTGTGTAGTCGCCCAAACGGTTATTGTCACCAAAAGAATCTTGCTTTTTGATTAATATTATTTTTTTGTTTAATTTTTTAATTTTTTTAAAACCATTTTCGGAAATATTTTCTTTGTTTAAAATAAAAGCAATTAATTCACCAGATTTATTAATTACCGGACTAAGTACCGTATCTAGGTGGTATCCACTAGATTTTATTAAACAGTAATGATCAGGGTTTAATATTTTTCGTACAAAGTCATGACCTTTTTTATTTGATCTAGATAAACCCCCCAAATAAAAAGTTTCATTTTTTGTATGAATAAAAAAAACTTCCCCAAATTCTATATACGCATCAGCGGGAAGTTTTATAATTTTTTTATTAAATTTTTTAGAAATATATTTGGCGTGTATATCGGCTTCTATTTTTCTATCAGAAACACTAAAGTTGGCTTTAATCCAATAATCTTTATACATAAGACCCGCATCTCTGATAAAAACAGCATCATGGTGGAGACAGTTTTGTTGGTTTAATTCTTTGGGAAAAGGAAGAATGTGGAGTTTGAATCCGGTTTTTTTAATTAAGTTAATAAAATTTTTGTAATCCTTTTTTATAACTGCTTGATCTGGAATTATTTTTTTTTGATCAGCGTATAAAGTGGCATAGTTTAAACTGGTTTTTGTTGTTCCCTTATGGACGGGGTACCCATTATACCAACAACCCCCTACTTCTCCATGAGGTTTTGGTAAATCTATAATTATAATTTCGTTCATAACTTAATTTAAAGTCTTTATTTGTGTTACGCACCGTTGTTTTTTTAGAATCTCTTTTTTGGGTTTACGGTTTGTGTGTATGGTGCGTAAGATGAAATCTTTATTCAAATGTATTATAACAAAGTTTTTACTAAAAACACAATATATGATATAATTATAATAGTATTCTTTACTAATTTTAGCTATTTTTATGAAGATAAACAATAAAGTTTTATTTATTATTTTATTTATTCTTATTATTTTAAGTATAAGCGGGGCAGTATTTGTTTTTCAAGACAAAGTTTTATTTTTAAAAGATTGGATTATTAATATAAAAAAAGGAAAAGACAAAGATTTGAATCAGGGTCCTATTGCTCAAAAAATCCCACAAACCCCAAATGTGAATCAATATAAAGATATAAAAATAAATATAGCAACAAGTTCTCAGGAAGTCGCTACTTCTACTGTTGAAGATGTGGAATTGGTTGGAGCTACAACTACCAACGATATTATAAATACCATAACCACCTACGATGCGGAAGTGGTTTATGGGATACTTAAAGACACGGACGGTGATACACTTTATGATTATGAGGAGATGGCAGTTTTTGGCACCGATTATTTAAATCCAGATACGGACGGTGATGGATTTAACGATCATGAAGAGGTAGACGGGGGATATAATCCATTAGGCGAAGGAAGATTGGCTACCAACTCACCCATTTTTTTGTTAAAAACAATAGAACGAGCGCGACACAACTGCGAGGGATTATTATATAAAAATAAAATTTATTATTTAACAGTAGAAATATTAAAAAAATATTTAGAACCAGAAGATTTTTCAGATTTAAGTATAGCCAGTTCTGTTGAAAATTTTAATAATGAAATAAATAATTGGTTAGAATCAAATATTTTGGTAAATGATATAAAAAAAATAGCTATTATCAACAAAGAAGAAGTTGATAAAGATAAGATAAAATTTGAGTATAGAATTTTTTACGCAACACAAGAATATGAATATGTTTTTTCTGAAGATAAAAAATTATATTTTATTAACATTGACGGCGAGTGGAAGGTTGATGCTTATTTAAGCGCACTTGAAGATGTTAGTTTAGAGAAAGCAGAAATTGAATTGGTTCAGAAAAAAACAATTTCTAATATAAAAAAAATTCAGACAGCATTAGACATGTATTATTTAGACAATGGTGTTTATCCAGAAAATATTTATCCCGATATTGCTACAGGAAGCACTATTTATTTATCTACACCGTTTAATCAAAGTGAACCACTGATGTGTCCAGAGGCAGAAGAGTATGATTATAAAGTGGGTGTTACAAAAAAAGATTATAGTCTAATATATTGTTTAGAAAAAGAAATAGAAAATACTCCTTCGGGCATTAATATTGCTTCTCCGAGCATTTTGTCTAATCGCATTAAAAACAAGGTTGTTTATAAGGACTGCAAGCAAGATAATAATATTTCTACCAGCACCATAGAGGATATGAAGATACAAGAAGAGAAAATTTCTACCACCAGTGCTGAAAAGATAGATTCAGACCAAGATGGGCTTTTGGATATAGAAGAGCTTTTTTATAAAACAGATCCCAATAATCCGGATACTGATGGAGATGGGTATATTGATGGAGATGAGGTTCGGGGTGGTTATAACCCAAATGGTGATGGATTGTTAATATAATTAAATAAATTTTAATAAAATTATGTTTAAAAAGATTTTTTTTAATATTTTTTTGGCAGTAATATTTTTTATTCTTACTTCTTTGAGCGCCAATGCCCAAGAGGTTGAATGTGCAAATATGATTGTTGATATTATTGCTCGAAATGAAGAAAGGGAGGTTATTCGCGATCTTTCTTTTGCTGTTTATGAACAAACCAAGGATGTAGATAACAATAGTAAGCCTGGCACAAAAGTTGATTCAGGAAAAATTGATGTTGTTTTAGGGAAGGGGGTTGCAGAATTTGAACCGAAAGCGGAAAAATATGTTTTAACCTTTAGTTATCTCAGTAGTGATCTAGCTACCTTTTATTTTTATGACGCTTTTGATGGAATATGCGGGGCGCACATAGAGATTACTAAAATATTAAGTAGTATTAAATTTACATTGCGCGATTCAAACGGGGTTCTTAGAAAAAATACAAAATTTTCAGTTTATACCCAGGGACTAGATGCTGATAGCAACCCCATTAGGGAAAAAAGCGATTTAATTGCATCTTTAAATTCAGGAGAAACAGGAGAAGTTGTTATTTATGTGCCAGATAGCTCCAGAAGCATAGATGGAAAAAGCGTTGATCGTTTTGTTTTTGAGTCCAAAAACAGCAACAATGGTGTTTATACCAAATATGATATTAATGTTAGTGATGAAAACACAACCAATATCCGTTATGTGTTTAGTGATATGGAACTAGAGTTTAAAGATGCTTCTGGGATTGTTTTTCCGGCCGATACCCAAGTGGAAATATTTGTCGAAAAAGAGGGAAGTGCCGACGAAGAGAAGCTTGATGAAAAACTAAAAACACTTTATACGGATGGAAAAGGAAAGGTGGTCTTTGAATATCCGGAAGGAAGATATGCGGCTAGAGTAAAAAATGCATCCGGACAATATCAATATTATTTTAATTTACAAATCAGCGATCAGAAAAGAAGAAAATATGAATTAAAAGCGAATGAACAGTGGGAGGTTGAAGATGGGGTTTGTGAGGAAAGCTCTGTTTTTACGCTGATTACCAGAAATTATAACAGTAACTTTGTTCCAGATCTTAAGTATGAATTATACGAACAAATTGAAAATGCTGACGGAGTGCCGGCAGCTGGTAAGAAAGTATTAAGTGGAACTATAGATGAAAACGGAAAAGCAGTAAAAACATTAAAGCCCGACTCTAGAAAGGTATATGCCCTCAAGGTTTATGATCAAAATTCCAGTGTGGGGGATCTTTGGTTTTTTGATGAAGTAAAATTTATTTGTGGACAAGACAAAGAAATAACCAAAAAAATACCAGCCATTAACATAGTTCTTCGAAATGGTGATGGAGAACTTGTAAAAAATCATAAATTTTCATTATATACTCAAAAATACGATGCGGATAATAACCCAATCAAAGAGAAAGAAGATTTAGTTAGCTCCTCCTTTACAACCAGTGAAGAGGGTATAGCTACGGTTTATATATCTCCGTATCAACCGTATACCCAGGGAAAATATGGAACCTATGTTTTTTCTAGCAAGGGGGAGATGGATGGAGATTTTATAGAATATGGTATACAGATTGCAAGTTATGGAAATATAGATTTTAATTATATTTTTAGCGATGCAATTATTAAGCTCCGAGACCCAAATAACTTACCCAAGGCGGAAGTTTCTTTGGATGTATATGATCAGGGGAAAGATTTACGGGGTGGAAACGCGCTAGGAAAAAAAATTAAAAGTATAAAAACAGATGAAAACGGAGAAGTACACTTTGAATACCCAGAGGGAAAATATGCAATAGTTGTTCAAGATGGTATTAAAAATGATAATATTTTTTGGGACACTGTAATCAAAAATCAACAAAGAATTGAAAAACAAATAACACCAAATTTAACAAGGGTAAAAGTTTTTAATCAAAATAACAAGCTGGAAACAGAAAAAATCTCTATCTCTATTTATAGTATGACAGAGGATGAAAATGGTTTGTTTTATATTGGAAAGAAGGCAGGAACTATAAAGCCAAACAACCTTGGTTATTCCGAAATTTCTCTCCGCCCGGATGCTTATTTATTTGTTGTGCAATATGATAAAAAAGATTATGGTCAAGCGCTTTATACGCAGAATGGTATTCAACAAGATTTAAGTATTTATTTGAATAAAAATTACGAAATAAGCTTCAATCAAAAATTTAAATTAACCAAGCCCCAAATATCCACAACCAGCACTCTGGGAAAGAGGTTGAAAGGACGGATACTATTACAAGTAGAAGAGCACGGAGAAGCCTGGTATGTGGATCTGAAATCAAATAAAAGATATTATATGAAGAACGGTTTTACGGCCTATGAGATGATGCGCAAGTTCGGATTGGGAATTACTAACGCCAATCTGGAAAAGATACCGGTAGGACTGGACGACCGTTTTAAAGAAAAAGATACCGACGGCGACGGCGTGCCTGATAAAATGGAAGAGGCTGTAGGCAGCGATCCGAAAAAAACAGATACGGACGGCGACGGTTATTCTGATTATACGGAAATCAGAAACGGTTATAATCCGAACGGTTCCGGAAAAAAAGATTTTGACCAGGGTTTGTTGGAAAAAATGAAAGGTAACATATTGCTGCAGGTCCAGTCGCGCGGCGAAGCATGGTATGTCAATCCCGATGACGGCAAGAGATATTACATGAAGGACGGCGACAGCGCCTATGAGATCATGAGGTTTTTAAGTCTGGGCATCACCAATGAAGATTTGGAAGAGATTGAAGAGGGGGAGATGGAGTAATTTTTTAAAAATATTCGTGTAAATCGCTTTTAAGTTTATTATATAAATATATGCAAAAAGATCATATTACAATTTCATTTACCCGCCGGCAGTTTTATTTGCTGGGATTTGTTTTGGCTGCCGCGGTTATCAGCGCCTCTTTTTTGTGGGCGCGGGCGGCTTTTATCGAGCCGACTGCCGGGCCGGCATCAAGCGATCAGGATTTCGCGCAGAACATCCTAGGCGCGAATAACGCGGATAATGATTTTTCTTCCAATGCGGTAACGCCTGATGCGGACGGATCGATTATCGAGCGGCTGGAGGGTTTTGCGGATTATATGGCGGCGCGGGACAGGAATGACTACACTTACGGCCGGGGTTGGATTGCCAGCTCTACCGGAAGCAATGCCACTACTTCGTTAACGCATAAAGCTTGTGAAGAGGCGAACGGCTGGGAATGGTTCGAGGATGGGAACGGCGACGGCGACACGATCGACGACGAAGATGGCATCTGCGTCCAGACTACGGCGGTCAGTTCCGGAGTTTTGTGCTGGAATGGAGATGATTATTCTTCCAATACTGACAATAGCTATATCGCCGCCTATACCTGTTCCGGCTCTTTCCCGAACGGAACGGTTGCCAGCTATTCAGGGATAGATTCGAGCGGCATTGCCGACGACGCCTGGGATGACGGGGACTGCGCCCTGTGCCAGGCGGACTGCTATGACGGCCGCAAGGACTTGCCGGACCAGGGCGGTTATACCGCTCCTGACAATACTTGTACTTCCAACGAAGACTGTTATGAAGGGCCGCTGACGCCGGAAGTGCTGAAGAATTGGAAAGGCACTAAATTGCCTACAGCACAGGATTTTTACGGATTTTGCGGGTACAAGGACGGTGGATCCAATTATGAGACCGGGTGTTCTTCGGATGAGACTTTGGGCTATTACGGGCAGATGGTCGGACGGACCGATGAGTGCCTGGATTTGTCAGATACTGGAAACTTTGAATGGCTCTCCGAACAGTTCGGCAGCAGTGTTGCGCAAATAGCCGGTAGCGAAGCCTGCTCTTACGTGAATTACTTTGATATCGACTTCAGCTTCAGGTTTCGAGCCGTCTTTCGTCCGTAGAAATTTCAATTTTTTGATGTTTAAGTGATTGTTTATTTAATCTTTTATTGATATTATTCTTTTCACTTTGTCATTCTGAGCTTTAGCGCCTTGCCTGCTTCTGGAAGGAAGAATCCCGTGAATAGTGCAATTACGACGGGATCCTTCAAGCGCTTCGCTTCTCAGGATGACACAATAATTGAGCAGTATTGAGCGAGTAAATATAAATTTAGCAAAAAGTTTTATGAAAATACTGGGAATAGAAACAAGCTGTGATGAAACCGCGGCGGCGGTTGTATCTAAAGAAAGGGATAATATAAAAGTATTATCCAATATTGTTTCATCGCAAATTGATATACACAAAAAATACGGAGGAGTCATTCCGGAGATAGCCGCGCGCGAGCATGTGTTGCAGATTTTGCCGATTATTGATAAAGCTTTAAACAAAGCCGGGATTAACCATAAAAAGCTGGATGCGATTGCCGTTGCTTCCGGCCCCGGACTGATTACATCGCTGCAAACCGGAGTGGAAACGGCAAAATCCCTGGCTTTTGCCTGGAACAAGCCGATTATTCCGGTAAATCATGTCGAGGCGCATATTTATTCGGGGTTTATTGATAATTATAAAAAAATAAAATTTCCGGCCTTGGTCCTGACGGTGTCCGGCGGGCATACTAATTTAGTTTTTATGCGCCGTCACGGAAAATATGAAAAAGCGGGAGAGACCAGGGATGATGCAGCCGGAGAAGCCTTTGACAAGGCGGCCAAGCTTATGAATATCGGCTATCCGGGAGGACCGGTGGTTTCCGCTGAGGCGGAAAAAATATCCAATATCCAATATCCAATATCCAATATTAGTTTGCCTCGTCCGATGATGCATACCAAGGATTTTGATTTTTCCTTTTCCGGATTAAAAACAGCCCTTTTGTATGAATTGCGGAAGGATAAGGATTGGAAGAAAAAAGTTCCGGATTACTGCCATGAATTCCAGCAGGCGGTAATAGATGTGCTGGTTTATAAAACTATAAAAGCCGCCAAGAAATTCAAAGCCAAATCCGTTATTTTGACCGGAGGAGTATCCGCCAATCAAGAGCTGCGCCGGCAGCTGGAAGAAAGCGTCTGCCGGGATTTGGATAAAGTTGAATTTTTCACCCCGCAATTTGCATATACTACGGACAACGCCGCCATGGTGGCTATGGCCGGACTTTTTCATTTTATATCCGGAGATATAAGTGATTGGAGGAAAGTGTCTGCTGATTGTAACTTTGAATTATAATGTTAAGATAAAAATCGTTACAAGAAAAATGTACGATTTTTTGTTTTTTGCCAAACAGGCAGATATTGTAATAATAGATAAAAAACAAATATTATAAAATTGTGGTATAATATAAAGTAGAAAAAGTTGAAAGTTTATAAAGTATAAAACTTGGAGTCGCTGATGCGATACCTACTAAATATGAAGAAATTTTTAATTTTATTATTTGTAATTTATTGTTTGTTGGGAGTTTATCAGGTTACCAAGAAGCTACCCAGGGGCGTTAATTATACCAGTGAGCCCATTGAGGTTGCGGAAGAAGATGTGAAGTTTTTATATGATCTTACTTTTGAGAATTCGGATGGAAAGATTGTTTCCGAACAGATGATTTTTAAATCCATTTTTAATTTAATAGATAATGCTCAAAAATATATTTTAATGGACATGTTTTTGTTTAATTCTTTTTCTAAAGACAAAGAAGAGCCTTATAAAGAGTTATCCGGAGAATTAACAGCTAAGCTACTTGAAGCTCGAGACAGAGAGAAAAATATTAAAATAGATGTAATTACCGATCCAATAAATACTATTTATGGCGGAGATCGCGCCAAAGAATTGGATATGTTGAGCGGGGGCGGTGCTAATGTTATTATTACTAACATTCAAAACCTTCGAGATAGCAACCCTATTTATTCTTCTTTTTGGAGAATTTTTGTGGCCTGGCTTGGTAATTCTACAAGAGCAGGTTTTATTAAACACCCATTTGATGGTTATGGGCAAAGAGTAAGCTTGAGAAGCTATTTATCTATGTTGAATTTTAAAGCTAATCACAGAAAAGTGATTATGGCAGACGCGGGGGAAGAAATGAAGTCAATTATTACTTCTGCCAATCCTCACGACGGAAGCTCCGCCCACTCTAATGTTGCCTTGAGTATTAATGGAGATTTTTGGAAAGAAATTTATAAGTCAGAGCTGTTTACGGCAAATATGTCCGGAAACACCCTACAAGAAACACCACTAGGATTAAAAACTGAAAAAGAAGCAACCTCCACCATGGTGGTGCGCCTAATTAATGAAAATCAAATAGAAAAATCTTTAATAGGGTTAATAGATTCTACCACCAAGGGAGATAAAATTTTAATAACTATGTTTTATTTGTCTGATCGTAATATTATTAAATCTTTAATTAGAGCATCGGATCGAGAAGTGGACATACGCATTGTACTTGATCCTAATAAAGATGCCTTTGGTTATAAAAAAAATGGTATACCAAACAGGTCAGTCGCTTATGAATTAACAAAAAAATCAAATAAAAAAATTCAGATTCGTTGGTATGATACGCATGGAGAACAATTTCATTCCAAGCTTACGATGATTACGAAGGGAAAAGAGTCTTTTGTTGTTTTGGGTTCAGCTAATTTAACTAGGCGCAATTTAGAAAACTATAATTTAGAAACCGATGTTGAACTTCAAGCCAATTCAAATAGTGTTGTGATTCAAGACATAAATAATTATTTTGAAAAAATTTGGTATAATAAAGATGGAAAATATTATACAGTTAGCTACCCAATATACAAAGACGAATCTGTTTTTAAAATTATAATGTATAGATTACAAGAATTTTCTGGATTTTGTAATTTTTAAAAACACCCTAGTCCAATTCCCATATTTTTGTAAAGAAAAAATAACTATCACACCCTTTTTGTTTTAATGGAAAAAAGAAAAAATATTTAATATATGAGAAAAATTTTATTTACAGCATTAATTGTTTTTATATTGTGTGGATGTTCTCGTGGTGCAGAAAATCAAGAAAAAGAAAATGAAAGCATTAATGGAATAAACCATTATAATATTTTGTTCCAAAATCAATACGGTGGACTACTTAAAAACAAAAAAATATCCATAGAGAAAGTTAGAGATAATCTTTTAATGAATTTTGGCGAAGGTTTTTCTAATATTAATTTGTTGCAGACAGACTCAGGTGCTATTTTGTTTGATGTTCAGGAAAACATAACGGCGGATGAAATTATAAAAGCATTAAAAATAGATAAAAAAAACAAAGAACAATATTCACAAAAAGAAAAATACAACCTTTTGATTATTCCTTTGGCTTGGCCGACAGAAAATAACAAAGATATTTCTTTGGGAAAATTTAGCACTTTTCAAATAAAAATATTAGAAACCTATGCGGAGGTTTTTGAAAAAAATAACATTCAAGTTGATTTTGTGCAAATCCTCGGAGGCTTTAATCAGAGAATGCAGGCAGAATTTAATTTTGCGTTAGATGAAAGCTTGGACTTTGTAGAGGTTTATGCCGCAAGAACAAGAAAGTTGTTTCCAGATGCAAAAATTATTATTAGCGTAGGAGAAATGCTTTGTTATAATGAATATGCCCTGCAAGCATCCGATCAAAGATGTAGTGGTGACTTAAAATCTGGAAAGTTTATAAATCAGTGGGATTTTATAGAGAAAATAAATAATAAAAATGTTTCTTATGAGATAGTTGGATATAAATATTTTCCTGCGCTAGATCACTCATCTTTATTTATAGACTTTGAAAAAATGTTTGACGATTTAATCGGGACCGGTAAGAAAATTTACATTGAAGAATTTTTTATTCCGGGCGCGGAACCCATGGCAGGATTTATAAAAAATAAACCTGATAATGGTTGGTCTCAGGATTATCGAGCTAAATTTTTAAGCAGGGTTTTAAAATATATAAACCATCACCCAGATGTTGTTGGTATAAATTATTTAGAAAAAGATGGTGTGGGCGATTGGGAAGATTTTGATTATAAGCTAATAAACAAGGAAAAAAACAAGAACCTTGGTTTTTTAGTGGTAGAAGATTGGTACAAATCTTTAGACCTAGAGGCCGAAACAAAAACAGATGAAGATGGCAGAGTAATTATGCCAGTTAGACCCGGACTTTATGAATTTAAATTAAATTGGCGGACAAAGAGAATTGTTGATCTTGGTGATAATTCAAACATAACTATTAAATTTGAATAAAATGAAAAGAAAACATATACAAAATAAGAATTTTAAAATTTGGAAATATTTGGATTTTACTAAATTTGTCTCCCTGCTTGAGACTGATTCATTGTATTTTGCCAAAGCCAATACCATGATCGACCGTCATGAGGGTATTTTTAATTCTGATTCAAAACTTTCCGCTAGCTGTAAAAACAAAAAATTTAAAAAAACAAAAAATTTAGTTTATTTAAATTGTTGGCATATCAATAAATACGAATCAGCCGCTATGTGGAGCGTGTATTTGCAAAGCAATGAAGGGATTGCTATTCAATCCACACGCCTTAGAATGGAAAAATCTTTTCAAAACAAAAAACACAACATCCAACTAGGGGAGATAAAATACACCGATTATCAAAAAGAAAATATCTGCAACAAGGATATTTTTTATCCCTTTTTTCATAAAAGAAAAAGTTTTGAATATGAAAAAGAATTTCGAGCACTGATTTATAAAAAACAAGAAAGCAGGGAAAGGGGAATATTTATTCCAATAGACATCAAGACCTTAATAGAAAAAATATATGTAGCACCGACGGCAGAAGAGTGGATAAAAGAACTTGTTCAGTCTTTGGTTAAAAAATATAATATTAATGTCGAAGTAATAAAATCAAATTTATTTGACGATCCGGTGTTTTAAATAAAATCTATGGACAAATATCACAATCATTTTCATATTACCAAACATCTCCATTTAAGAAATTTTTTGCATAATGAGTATAACGATCTGGTTATTGCTGACACTTTTCGTTTGTTGGCCATTTCCATGGTGTCATTATTTATTCCAATTTTTTTATTAAACAGCTCCTTTTCTATTTTAGAAGTTGCTTTTATGGAGTTAGGAGTTTTTGTTGGGGCAATCTTATTTCATTTTTTAACTTTAAAATTTTTAAATGCTTTCGGGGGGGTAAAAAGGGTGATGATTTGGAGTTATGTAATATATATTTTAATGTATTTAGCTTTGCGTTATACTGATTTTTTAGTGGCTGGTTTTGGTAAGGTAATTTTTTTGATTATTATTGCTGTTTTAGATGTTTCCGCATCTTGTTTTTACTGGACAACTCACCATGTTTACTTTTTTAAATCAACTAAATCAAGAAATGCCGGTAAAAAATTAGGCATTCTTTTAAGCGTGCCGACCATTGCCGGAATATCCAGTCCGTTTTTAGGCAGTATTTTGATTGATAATTTTTCTTTTCATACCACTTTTTTAGTAAGTGCTATTTTAATGATTATTGCTTCCAGCGCTTTGTTTTTTTCCAGAGATATAAAAACAGAAATAGATATGTCCCTGAAAAAAAGTTTTAATTTCCATAATCCTAGAACAAATATAATATTTTTTATTCAGGGACTTGGTTATGCGGCAGTCGGATTTATTTGGCCGATACTTTTGTTTTTGTTCTCCATAGAACTTATTTCTATGGGATTTTTATATTTGTTTTCCAATATTGTTTATGCGGCTATTAGTTATTTCGGCGGAAAGAAAACAGACAATGACCACTCTAATCTAATAGGCAGGGTTGGTGCTGTTGGACACGGGTTTTCTATGATATTTCGTGCTTTGTCTACCACCATTTTGGCTATGACAGCATTCCAGACCATGGGCGGATTTTTTGGCGGGTTGGTGCATATTGCCATTGATGCTGATTTTTTCAGAAATTCCCACAAAGACATGGCTAATGCGATTATGTGCCGTGAAATATACATGAATCTCGGACGGGCATTTTTAGTCTTTATTTTAATTATTTTATTATTCTATTTTCCGGTAAGACAAGTGTTTATCGGCGCTTTGATATTTTCAGGATTTTTAACTTTTATATTAAGTATATTAATTAAGGCTCGGCCCAACAACGAAGAAATAGAATGTTGTGAATAAGGGGTGATGCCTGCTGCGGGTAAATATACAAAATACTAATAAGAATTGTTGATAATATAAAAAATACTGAACACTGTGTTCAGCATTTTTAGTTTAATTAAATATTAATAATTTGACCGTTAATGTTTATTAGATTAAAATTAGTATAGATTAAATAATTTTATTTTAATAAAGCTATGATCAAAAAAGTATTGATTTTATTATGCGTATTTTTTATATTATCAGGATGTTCACTATCTATAGTTAATAAAAACCATAACTATTCTACCGATAAACAGGAACAACGCGTAAATGAAGATATAGACCCCATGGAAAAAGAGTTTAATGAAAGCGGCAGAGCTAAAGCCATAGAAAAGGAAGAGGATTTATGGCAATTTTATGAAAATATTTTCTCTCTCTTTTCCTTAAAATATCCGCATAGTGTTAGTTTAAATGGAAAAAATGAAGATTTGTCATTACAACTAATTATTACCAGTAAAAAGATAGAAACCCTAGAAGATACGCTTGGTTTTGATTCCGAAACTGCTTTAAAAAATAAAGAAAGCCTAGAAAATGGAGAATATGGCCAAGATGTAGATTGGCCGTTTGGAGCTTCTAAAAAAATAAGAAAAATCAAGAATAAAAATGCACAAGAGTTTATGGTGTTGAACCGTTTTGAGGTTTGTGATGTTAATTTTGGGAGAAAATTATATTTTTTTAATAATAATTATCAAGTTGTGATAACGCTTAAAATAGATCCTAAAATTATAAAAAACAGTATGCCAAATTATTTTACTACTAATAAGGAGGATTGCGGAGAAGAATTGGTTTGGGATTTGGAAAAACAAGAAGATTTTTATAATACTTTAAAGTCGGGTCAAGGCTCCCCAGAGGCGCAAAATTGGTTTAACACCTTTGACCGAATAATAGAGACAATTGAATTCATTGAAACGACAAATAAAAATAACCTTGAACAGATTCAGGGGATTTGGACATCAATTGATGATACAAAATATATTGTTGCGTTTTTAAACGACAAGAGAATAGAGTTTTATGATAACAAAAAAACATCGGAAAATATTTTAGAAATTTATAATCATTATCCTATAACCACGGAGTCCGTACAAGATAAAAACGGAAAATATTTAAGAGTTGTTGATGGCGAGGATGTTTTTGAATACAAAATTGATAGCATATCAGAAAGTGAATTAACGCTTATCTATTTGCCACAGGGCAATATGCTGAAATTTAAAAAATAATACTAGTCTACAACAAAAAAGGTACCCCTCGGGGTACCTTTTTAGATATCTTTGTGATGAATTATTTCTTTTTACTTTTCAAACTGGCCTCTTTTTTGTTTACCGCAATAGTGGTTTTGATTACCGTGTCTGGAATTAGGGAAATACTATCTATTCCACACCCCACAAGAAAAGTAGCAAAGTCAGGAAAGTCGCTTGGCGCTTGACCGCAAATACCAACCTTGGTTTTGGTTTCTTTTCCAACCTGAATTAAATATTTAATTAAAGTTTTTACAGATTCATTTTTTTCATTAGAAACTCCAGCTACTTCCAGTGTTCCTCCGGCATCGCGATCAATTCCAAGGGTGAGCTGTGTTAAATCATTGGAGCCGATAGAAAATCCATCAAACTCTTTAGCAAATTCATGAGCAAGCACTATGTTCGTTGGAATTTCTGCCATAACATAAATTTCAAGCCCATTTTTGCCGCGTTTAAGGTTGTGTTTAGCCATAATCTCCTTTACTCTTATCCCCTCTTCTACCGTTCTACAAAACGGAATCATTATTTTTAAATTAGTGAGCCCCATTTTGTCCCGTACTTTAGCAAGAGCTTTACACTCTAATTCAAAAGCCGGTAAAAATTTTGGAGAATAGTATCTTGAAGCGCCACGCCATCCAATCATGGGGTTTGATTCTGTTGGTTCATAGTCCCTGCCACCTAAAAGATTAGCATATTCATTAGACTTAAAATCAGAAAGGCGAATAATTACATCTTTGGGATAAAAAGCAGCTGCAATCGTAGCCACTCCTTCAGCCATCTTGTCAATAAAAAATTGTTTTTTGTCGGAGTATCCTTTAGTGATTTCAGATATTTCTTTTTTTATTTTTTGATCTTTGAGCTTTGAAAAATTAATTAAAGCCAGGGGGTGTGCTTTGATATAATTGTTGATTATAAATTCCATGCGAGCAAGCCCTACCCCGTCATTGGGGATGAAAGAATCAGAAAAGGCTTGGTCCGGTTCCCCTACATTCATCATGATTTTAGTTTTTGGCCGTTTTAAATTTTTAATATTGGTTTTCGTTACTTTAAATGGTTGAATTCCTTCATATATAAACCCCTCTTCTCCCTCAGCACAACTAACCGTTACTTTAGTGCCGGCTTTAACTTTTCTACTGCCATCATTGGTTCCAACTACACAAGGTATTCCCATCTCGCGAGAAATAATCGCAGCATGACAAGTTCGTCCGCCTTTATCGGTTATAATAGCAGAAGCAATTTTCATTATAGGTTCCCAATCAGGATCGGTCATATCGGTAAGCAAAACTTGACCTGGCTTGAATTTTTCTATATCTTTAATGTCCATGATTTTATTTACAATTCCCGCTCCTATTTTATTTCCTACACTTTGCCCGGAAATTATTAATTTGCCGCGTTTTTCAAGTTTGTATTTTTCCACTACATTATAATCGCGCATACTTTGTACGGTTTCTGGTCTAGCTTGGGTAATATATAGCTTATTATCTCTTCCATCCAAAGCCCATTCCATGTCCATTGGTTTTTTGTAATGGTCTTCTATAATCATAGCCCACTTAGCCAACTCTTTTACTTGTTTGTCGGTTATGGATTGTTTGTCCTGTTCAGCTGTTGAAACCTTAATATCCTTTACTGGTTTAGTAGCATTTTTAGCATTGTTATAAACCATGCGCAATCTTTTCTTGCCAATAGATCTGGAAATAATAGCACTAGTTGGCTTGAATACATAGAATTCATCAGGATTTACTTTTCCCTGAACAATATTTTCGCCAAGTCCATAAATAGAATTGATGAGTACTGCGTTTTTGAATCCTGATTCAGTGTCAATAGAGAACATCACGCCAGATGAGGCAATATCTGATCTGACCATTTTTTGAATTCCGACTGAAAGTGCAATGTCAAAATGATCAAATCCTTTATCTTCGCGATACGAAATAGCCCTGTTGGTAAAAAGAGAGGCAATACATTTACGTACAGCTTTTATGATATCTTTTTCCCCAGATACATTTAAAAATGTTTCTTGTTGTCCGGCAAAAGAAGCATCTGGTAAATCTTCCGCTGTAGCCGATGATCTAACTGCCACATCTACATTTTTCACGCCGTATTTATCGGATAATTTTTTATAACTTATTCTTATCTCCTCCGCCAAATCTTCTGGAAACTCTGCCCTTATAATTGCTTTTCTGACTAAATCGCCGTGTTTCATTAAGTTGGTTACATTTTTAGTATCTAATGTTTTTAAAATATCCCTAATTTCTTGCTTTAGTCCACTTTTTTCTAAAAAATAATTATAAGCATAGGCAGTGGTTGCAAAACCGTTAGGAATTAAAACCCCTTTACCCGTTAGCTTACAATACATTTCGCCAAGTGATGCATTTTTTCCTCCGACTTGCGGCACATCTTGAATACCTAATTCATTAAAAAATTTGATAAATTTAGACATAATGATAATAACTAAAAATTCAAAGTTTAAAGTTTAAAACTTTATAATTTTAAGTTTATTTTCAACCCAAATTAAAAATAAGGGATTGACCCGTTTTAAACGGTTTTAGTTTATAAATTAATTTTTTTACTCCACTCGTAAATGTATGGAATTTTCCACCACTCACCATTTAAGGCCTTGATAATGCCCATTACCGCCACGACCGTGAGCATTAACATTAAAAGTTGTCCAAAAAACGGAAACCACACAACAAGACTAGCCCCAAGCTCAATTGCAAATAAAACAAGCCCCTGTTTAGCGTGGAATTGCGCGAATTTTGAATTGCGTTTTCCAAGAAGAGGAACCAGGCAAAGAATCCATGCATAAGATAGGGCGGCAACTGTTTTGTTTTCTTCCACGTCTTGCTCTTTAATGTCTACAATTTTTGTAGATTTTTTTTCTTTAGGCATAGTAATTTAGTCAAAAGTTTGTAAAGTTGAAAGTTTATAAAGTTATTTAAAAATTATATTAACTTTTGACTTTATAGCTTTTGAACTTTTTACTGAATAAACTAATTAAAATAGAAATATTTTATTAGTTATATAAAAATTTTTAAAGTTACTAAATAAGTTTAAATTTATAATTATATTATATCACAAATTTTGGGTTTAATAAATTTATTGTATTAGTTCACCACATATTGGACAACATAGCCATTATTGATTAAATAATCCACAGGAGTCTCTAAATTTAGCCCCCAATGGAAACGT